>WNFC01000865.1_pt1 | contig 40246 bp, 34 predicted proteins | sample 5400541 | NCBI WGS metagenome assembly WNFC01 (sample SAMN13153342, study PRJNA577476) | soil metagenome | isolation source: 120 cm saprolite under Douglas fir tree site 2 hole 2 replicate 1 | place: USA:California | collected 2015-04-18 | reverse complement strand
GAGGGAAGCGCCGCGTATCTGGCACCCGACTCCACGGACCGGACCACCTGCATCGCCGTCGTGTCGTTGGCTCGATACTGGACGCGATTCTTCGCGGATGATCCGCGCGATCTGGTGCGGGTCCCGCTCGACGTGCTGGTGCAATCTCTCAAAGCGGGACTCGGACCGTGCGCGTTCTACGCGGCCTACGGCACACCCGGCAAATCGGTGCGTGGGTGGTTGGTGTCGCGCGGTTGGGACCTCGCGTTGACTTTGGATGCGGGCGCACGCGGACGGCAATACAATTCGCTGATTGAAATGGTCGACCCCAGCTATCCCTTGTACTGGGAGGCGGTCTACTCCTTGCCACCCACGGCTGTCGCGTGCCTCGCGAGCCGGCCCGACGGATGTCGCGCCGCGGTCCTCGCGGGTGCAAGTGACGATCCGGCAATTTCGTTTCCCGACATCCTGCCAATCGATCGGCGCTGGGGGCGCGTCCCCCGCTTGGTCGAGGGGCAACGTTTCCTCGGGGATGTCGCCCGCGCAGTCGGACGGGACCGGTTCCTGAGTTTCTGGACGTCGGCGCTGCCGGTGGACACCGCACTCGCGGCGGCACTCAAGCGGCCGGTCGGTGAGTGGACGGCGGACTGGCAGCGCGATTTCGTCCGCCCTATTCGCCTGGGTCCCGCGCCGCCGCTGGGTGGATTGGTGATCGCGCTGGCGATCGCCGCGCTGGCGGTGGCGGTTGTCGCGATCACCGCGGCACGGCGGCAGGTCAGATGAGGGCCTTCCTCGTGCTTCTCGCGATCGCTGCCATGCCGACGGCGCTGAGCGGGCAACGGCGCTGGGAGCAACAGGTGCAAAGTCGACTGGCGCGTGCCGTCGTCGCGGTGTCGACCTCGTCACGGCTCCCGGTCGTCAAACGATCGGGAATGCTGAATACCGACGAGCGGGCATCGTTCCAGACGACGCTCGTGCAAGGTGTGCCTTATGCGATCATCGCAGTGTGCGACGACGATTGCTCGCGGCTGCAACTGACCTTGTTGTCGGCCAGTGGGAGTGAAATCGCCAAAGAACGCGACAGTGAAAGCCTTCCTACCCTGCATTTCACGCCTGAAGCAACCGCGGCGTACGGCATCCGGGTCGTGATGGAGGGATGCCGCTGGAATCCCTGCTGGTATGCGGTCGCCGTGGTCCCCTTGGGCAGAAACCCGCCCTAGCACATAGTTTTCCTCGGAGTTTTCTACCGAGGTGGGGTCGTGCGGGAGTGCGTACCGATCATCGTTCTAGCGCTGGCCGCCATCGGGGGCCTGACGTGGGTCGTCATGGCGCTGCGAAGGTCGCTGGCCCGGGAGCGTCGGCTGGCGCGCGTGGACGACGTCACCGGAGTCCGCAACGCCCGCGCGTTCCATGAGGCGGCAGGGGCGGAGATCGAGCGCGCGCGTCGCTACCAGCATCCCTTCAGCGTGGCCGCCGTGGACCTGGGCTCCCGGGTCGGCGATGACCTGGTGCGTTCCGCCGCCACTGTGCTGCGCGGGGCGCTCCGGGCTACCGATCTGGTAGCCCGCCTGGGACGCGACGAATTCATCGCCCTCCTGCCCGAGACGACGGCCGCCTCCGCCCGCATCGTGCTCGACAAGCTCCGCGTCGGACTGGCGGATCTCCGCATGCCGGACGGTCGACCCGCCACGCCCAGCGTCGGCGGCGTGACATTCCTCAATCCGCCGCACGCCGTGGAAGACATCGTCCGTGCCACCGACGAGCGCATTGCCGAGTCGAAGGGAACCGGCTTGCCGTCACATGTCACGTGGAACGGCGGCGTGTGACCCTGCTGAAAGTCTCCAGCGGAGCGCCGATTCTCCCCGAATGAAAATCGTTGTCAGCGGGTCCACGGGCCTGATCGGATCCGCATTGACCAAAGCGCTGTTTCGGCGGGACCACGACGTTGTGCCACTGCTGCGCCGGCGACCGGCGCCGGGCGAGCACGCCATCGCGTGGGATCCTGAGCGCGCGACCGTGGACCGCGCGGGTCTCGAGGGCGCCGACGCCGTCATTCACCTGGCCGGCGAAAACGTCTTTGGGCGCTGGTCGCCGGCCAAGAAACAACGGATCTACGACAGCCGGGTAAAGGGCACGCGACTGTTGTGCGACGCGCTCGCCGGGCTGCGCCGTCCGCCGACTACGCTGCTGGCGGCGTCTGCGATCGGGTACTATGGCGACCGCGGAGATGAACCCGTCACCGAGGAGAGCGCGCCGGGGGAGGATTTTTTGGCGCACGTGGCCCGCGACTGGGAGGCCGCGACCGCGGCCGCCACGCGCGCCGGCATCCGCGTGATCAACATGCGCAACGGGGTCGTGCTGACAACTACGGGAGGGGCGCTCGCCAAGATGCTGCCGGCTTTCAGACTCGGCCTCGGCGGGCCAGTCGGGAGCGGTCACCAGTATCTGAGCTGGATCGCCCTCGACGACATGATCAATGCGATCACGCATCTGCTCACCAAGCCCGATCTCGTCGGACCGGTGAACATGACGGCGCCCGCGCCCGTCACAAGCAACGAGTTCGCCAAGGCATTGGGCAAAGTGCTCGGCCGTCCGGCGGTTGTCACGGTTCCAGCGTTTGCACTGCGGATGGCCTTCGGCTCCGAGGGTGCGGCGATGCTGCAGAGTGGGCAGCGAGTGTTGCCGGCCCGTTTGCTGGCGTCGGGGTTCAGTTTTTCGTTGCAGGATGTGCAGCACGCACTCCGTTTCTTGCTTGCCCCCTCCGGACGGGCCCGGTAGTATCGGGCATGACGCTCTCCGACGTGTACCGCGACGACGCCGACGACGCCCCTCAGGAGCCCGAGGTCTCCAAGCGCTCCCGCGGCGTGGCGCTGTTGTTGTCGTTCTTTGGCGGCATTTTTGGGCTGCATCGCTTTTACGTCGACAAGCCGCGCACCGGGGTCGCGATGCTCCTGACGATGGGCGGCTGCGGGGTTTGGTACCTCTACGATCTCGTGTTGATCGCGGCTGGTGAATTCCGCGACGGCGACGACGTCCCGGTGCGACAATGGGGCGTCGCGGAGTCGAGCTTCACGCAGCACCGGCTCGTCGGGCGCGCGGAGCAGCGCGTGAACGAGCTCGAAGAGCAGTTCGACGGGTTACGCCAGCAGTTCAATGAGCTGGCCGAACGGGTGGATTTCGCCGAACGCATGCTCGCACAGCAACGCGAGTCACCCAAGCACCAGCTGCCTCGCGGATCCTAGAGCCCATGCGCATCGGTGTGCCGAAGGAAATCGCCGCGAACGAGCGGCGCGTCGCCCTTACGCCGGATGTGGCGGGCCGCCTGACGAAGGGCGGCTTCGAGGTCGTCATCGAGCGCGGCGCGGGAACGGCCGCGTTTTTTCCGGACGAAGCCTACGGCGCCGCCGGCGTCAAAGTGACCGATCGCGCGAGCGTGCTGAGCCAGTCGGACATCATCTCGCAAGTGCAGGCGCCATCGCCTGCCGAGCTGTCGCAGTATCGGGAGGGTGGTGCGCTCGTCGCGTTCTTCCAGCCTGCCGCGGATCTCCTGCGGCAGCTCGCCCAGCGCAAACTCACAGCCTTCAGCCTTGTGCTATTGCCGAGAATTACGCGGGCCCAGCCCATGGACGTGCTGTCATCGCAGGCAACCGTCGCTGGCTACAAGGCCGTGCTGCTGGCGGCGACCGCAACTGGCCGCCTGTTGCCGATGTTGGTCACCGCCGCCGGCACGTTGTCGGCGGCGCGCGTGCTCGTGCTCGGCGCTGGCGTCGCGGGACTGCAGGCGATCGCGACGGCGCGCCGGCTCGGCGCGATCGTCTCGGCGTTTGACGTGCGGCCGGCGGTGAAGGAGCAGGTCCAGAGCCTGGGCGCGGCATTCCTCGAGATGACCATCGAAGAGCACGCCGAGACGGCGGGCGGCTATGCGAAGGAGCTCTCGGAGGAGACGTACCGCAAAGAGCTCGCGTTTCTCGCCGCTGCCGTGAAGGACGCCGACATCGTGATCGCGACCGCGGCGATTCCCGGAAAGAAAGCGCCGATCCTTATCACCGCGGCCGCGGTGCAGGGGATGAAACCGGGGTCCGTGATCGTCGACCTCGCCGCCGAAACGGGCGGCAACTGCGAGCTGACCCAACCCGGCTCGGAGATCGTGCGCAACGGCGTGTCCATCCTTGGCCCGTTGAACCTGGCCAGCACGGTACCGCTGCATGCGAGCCAGATGTACGCCAAAAACGTGGCGGCATTCCTCGGCCACATCGTGCAGGACGGAAAGCTGCGCCTGGACTTCGAGGACCAAATCACTCGCGACACCTGCGTGACACACGCGGGCGAGGTGCGCAAATCATGACCCCCCCCCCGGCCGACTTCGGATCGATGCTGTTCGTGTTCGTACTGGCGACATTCATCGGGCTCGGCGTCATCCGCCGCGTGTCCCGGCTGCTGTACACGCCGCTGATGTCGCTCACGAATGCCATCTCCGCGATCGCGGTCGTCGGTTCGATCGTGGTGACGGGCGCCGATCATCCGCTCACGATCCGCATTCTCGGCGCGGTCGCGCTGTTCGCCTCGATGACGAACATCGTCAGCGGCTTCATGATCACCGACCGTATGCTCAAGATGTTCAAGAAGCAGTGATCCATCTCCTCGGCGAGGTGTCCGCCGTGCTCGCGACGGCGCTGTTCATCTTCGCGCTCTATTGGCTGAACGATCCCAAGACCGCGCGCCGCGGTGTGATCGCCGGGGTCACGGGCATGACCGTCGCCGTGGTCGCGACGTGGATTCAGCCCGAGATCGTGCATCACGGCTGGATCGTTCTGGCGATCTTCGCGGGATTCCTGGTCGGCGTGCCGCTCTCGCGGGTGCCGCTCACGGCGGTGCCGCAGCGGACCGCGCTCTCGCATGCCTTCGGTGGCCTGGCGGCGGGGCTCGTCGGGACGGCGGAATACTTCCTGTGGCTGGGGGGGCCTGCGACGGCAGCCGCACAGCACACGCCGTTCCGGATGAGCGCGCTCGTCGCCGAGGTTATCCTGGGTTTCTTGACGTTCACCGGGAGCTTGATGGCGGCCGGCAAACTGCAGGAAGTGCGCTGGATTCCGCAGCGCCCAGTCACCTATCCCGGCCAGAATGTCGTCAACCTCGGCGTCCTCGCCATTGCCGTCGCGCTCGGAGTCCTCCTGGTGCTGAATCCCGGCACGCCGTGGGCCGGCCAGGCGTTCCTCGCGATCGCCGGCCTCGCCTTAATCTTCGGCGTCCTGCTGATCATTCCCATCGGCGGCGCCGACATGCCGACCGTGATCTCGATCCTGAACGCCTATGCCGGTCTCGCCGCCGTGGCGATGGGCTTCGTGCTCGACAACAAGCTGCTCGTGACGGCCGGCGCGCTTGACGGCTCGAGCGGGTTGATTCTCTCGATCATCATGTGCCGCGCGATGAACCGCTCGTTCACGAACGTGCTGTTCGGCGCCTTCGGAAAAGCGCAGCCGGCGGCACTTGCCGCCGGTGAGCAAAAGGTCTGGAAGCAGGAGACGGTGGAGGGAGCGTCCCAACTGCTCGAGCAGGCGCGCACCGTCGTCATCATTCCGGGCTACGGCATGGCGGTCGCGCAGGCGCAGCACAAGGTCCGTGAGCTGTATGACGCGCTGACCAAACGCGGCATTACGGTGAAGTTTGCGATTCATCCCGTTGCCGGCCGGATGCCGGGACACATGAACGTGCTGCTCGCCGAGGCCAATATCCCGTACTCCGCGCTCGTCGAGATGGACGAAATCAACCCCGAGATGCCGCAAACCGACGTCGCGCTCGTGCTTGGCGCCAACGACGTCGTGAACCCCGCCGCGCGCTACGCCAAAAACACGCCCATCTATGGCATGCCGATCATCGACGCCGACAAAGCGAAAACCGTCCTCGCCGTGAAGCGTAGCAAGAAACCGGGCTTTGCCGGAATCGACAATGAGCTGTACGTGCTGGACAACACGTGGATGCTGTTCGGGGACGCGAAAGCGGTGTTAGCGGATTTGGTGAAACAGTTCGGCAGCGGCGGAATACATTGAAAAAGTAGGGGCGCAGCATGCTGCGCCCCTACCAACGTCTATCGCCGCCAGCTGTTGTTGTCGCGCTCGATGTCCGGATAGATCCGCTGCGGATCGATCACCGCACCCGCCAGGCGCTTCGCGCTCGCCATCCGATACGTGAAGTGACTCCCGAGGTTCCACATCTCGACCGGTAGGTTGCGCGTCTCCATCGTGCCGTCGGCGTAGCGCAGCTCCAACGTGACCGGCAGGACCATCTGGGCTCGATTCGATAGATACAGGAACGTCGAGTCGTCTCTGGCGCGCACCGAGTCCACGGCCTGATCCAGCTGGCGCGCACCGAGTCCACGGCCTGATCCAGCCGCGCCGTCGTGTAGATCCAGTTGCGCCAGAACCAATCGAGATCGCGTCCTGTGGCGTTGCTGATCGTGCGGAAGAAGTCCGCCGGCTGCGGGTGCTTGCCCTTCCAGCGGCGCGTGTACTCGCGAAATGCGCGATCGAACTCGTTGCGGCCCACGACGGCTTCCCGCAGGATCGAAAGCATCAACGCCGGTTTCTGGTAGGCGGTCCAGTAGAGCTGCCGCACCTCGTCGGGCTTGGTGATCATCGGCTGCTCGGTGCCCGGAACCGCGGTGGCCGCGTAGGCGCCGAGCAGCTCACGGCGCACCGTATCGCCATAGGCGGTGCCCTTGAAGAACGCCTCCGCGGCGTCGTAATCGGCGAACGTATTGAGACCCTCGTCCATCCAGGGATAGCGCCGCTCGTCGGAGCCGACCTGCATCGGAAACCACTGATGGCCGAGCTCGTGCATGAGCACCCAGTACTGGTCTTCACGCTTCTGCAGCGAGGGGCAGTAGATCACCATCGGATACTCCATCCCCTCGATCAGCCCCTCGACCGCCGACACCTGCGGCCACGGATACTGGCCGAGCGCGCCGGAGAAATGCTTGAGCGCGAACCGCACCATGGCGTTCGCCTCTTCCCACGGTGCGGCATCGGGATGGTAGAAGGTCTGGACCAAAATTCCGTCCCACGTGCTCGCATCCCAGCGCAGTCCCGATCCCGCGGCCCACGCGAAATCGCGCACGCCGCTCGCGGTGAAGCGCCACGTCTGTGTGCCGGGTACGCGCCGCGTAGCATTCGCGATGGCCTCCTGGCGCGTGATGACTTGCACGACCTGACTGGACGTGAAGGCGCGCGCTAGTCGCGCGCGCTCCTGTGGGGTGCGAATGGCGGTCGGGTTGGCCAGCGCGCCCGTCGCGGTGACGAGGAATCCAGCGGGGACGGTGAGACTCACATCGAAATCGCCGAACTCGAGATAGAACTCGCCCGCGCCCAGGAATGGCAGGGTGTTCCAGCCATGCACGTCGTCATACACGGCCATGCGCGGGTACCACTGGCCCAGCTCGTAGAAGTGCGAACCCACGCGCCCCATGCGTCCGCCGCCATACGGCGGAATCGGGAAGTGCCACGCGATATCGAAGGTGATGCGGAGATTCGGCCCGAGGGGCCGCGGTAGCTCGACCCGCATCATCGTGCCGAAGACCTTCGTCGCGAGCGGCCGTCCCGCCGCCGCAAAGCGATCGATCGTGATCCCGCCGACGAATCCTTTGCCGCTGAAGTCGAAGACGACCCCGCCCGCGAACCGCAACGGCGGCTGATTCAACACGGCCGAGATCGAGCCGGGCGCGAACAGATTCTGATCCAGCTGCACCCACACGTACTCGAGGGCATCCGGCGAGCGATTGACGTAATAGATGCGCCCTTTGCCGCGCAGGATGTTCGTCGCCGTGTCGAGCGTCGCTTCGAGCGTATAGTCGGCGCGCTGCTGCCAGTAGCGAGGCCCCGGCGCTCCCGAGGCGCTGCGCGCCGGCGTTGCTGCCGGCAGAGCCAGCGCGCGGAAGGGAGACGAGTCAGCGACGGACTGTTGAAGCGCCAGCAGCAACAGGAACATGCGGTTCTCCTAGTGAGTCGCGATTACACCTGCGGCACGATGCGCGATGGCCATGACGGTCAGCATCGGATTCACGCCGGACGCGGTTGGGAAGACGCTCGCGTCGGCGACGTACAGGCCTCGTATACCCCACACCCGATGTTCGGCATCCACCACCGACGTGCGCGCGCTCGCGCCCATGCGGCACGATCCCATCTGATGGAAGGTGACGAGCAGCAGCTGATTCGGTCCCCAGCCCGCGGCGTCCACGCGCCGCAGCCAGTTGTCGCGCGCATCCCTCGCTCCCGGCTGGTAGCTGACCGCGCGCGCGAGGGGCAGCCAGATGTCGTGCGCGCCCGCGGCTTCGAGCACCTCGGCCGCTGCGGCGATGGCGCGCCGCAGATGGGCGCGGTCGTAGCGCGACAGCCGATACTGCACGACCGCCACGCCGTCGCGATCCACCGTCACGCGGCCCCCAAAACGATCGCGCAGGAGAATGCCGACGAGCGCGGTGCGTGGCAGCTTGGCCATCCGTTCGCGATGCTGCAGCGCCGACTCCCAGGGGACCGCCAGCGCCTGCAGCGAGGGGTGTACGGGGGCGGTCTCGAACTTGAATCCGTAGCCCGAGTCGAGATTGGCGAATTGATCGGAGTAATGGGCCTGGACCGTCCCGCTCCAAGGTCGAACCTCCTGCTCCATCTCCGCGAGCACCGCGGTCGCGGGGTGCAAAGCCAAGTGTTGGCCGAGCGCGGGTAGCGCTACGCCGGAGCGGAGCAGCAAGGCCGGCGAATGCACCGAGCCCGCGGCAACGATCACTGCCTTCGCGCGCACGGTCACCGCAAGGTTGCCGACCCGCGCATCAACGCCGGTCGCGACGCCGCGGTCGATAACGACGCGGTGCACGTCGCAATGCACTACAACGCGCGCGCCGCGCGCGGCCGCATCCTGAAGGTAGGTGATCAACGTCGATTGCTTTGCACCGGTGCGGCATCCCATGCCACAGTAGCCGCACGAATCGTCCTGCGGGCAGCCGCGCACGTCGCGCGGCAGCAACCCGTGATGCCATCCCAGTTGCTCGAGGCCCCGGATGAGCACCTGGTCGCGCCCCGAGGGCTTGGCATGATCGGTGTTGACACCGATACGGCGCGCGACGGCCTCGAGCGAGCGCGTGAATTCCGCGCTCTCGAAGTGCGGCAAGTTGTGCTCTCGAGCCCACTCCCGGCGCACGACTTCGGGTGTTGCAAAGCTGGTCGTGTAATTGATCACGGTGCCACCGCCGAGCGTCGAGCCTTGCAGCACGACCAGACCGAGATCGCTCGTCGCGAGCAGGCCGCCGGCGTCGTACATCGTGTCGAGCGCGTCGCCTTCCTGATGCGTGAAGTCCGCCTCGTTGCGATAGCCGCCTTTCTCCAGGACAATGACGTCCTTCCCGGCGGCGGTCAGCTCGGCCGCGACGACGCCACCGCCGGCACCGGAGCCGACCACCACGACATCGCAGCTGAGCGTGGTGTCCCGCGTGATGGCGACGGGACGGATCGGCTTCGGTGTGGCGGGTGGAGGGTTGAGCGGACCGGGATATCCGATGGCGCGTGCGGCACCGGGCGTCGTGTAATGCGTCACCGTCGTCAGCCGCTTCAGCGCCTGAAATGCTTTGCGACGCGGCAAGAGGCGGCTCGTCGCCCAGCCGCGCAGACAGCGTTCGCGCTGCGCGGGCGCAACCGCCCGCAGGACCTGCTGCGCGGCGGGCGACAGCGTCAACGCGCTTGGACGAACGTCAGCTTGAACCCGTCCGGATCGGTGATCATGAACACGCGGTCGCCCCACGGCATGTCCTGCGGTTCCTGATCGAGGACACCGCCGCGCGCCTTGATGTCGGCGGCTACGCGATCGACGTCTTGCGCCGTGTGGCACCAGAGTCGCGCGCCGACGCCTTTCAGGCGGTCGCGTCCCTTGGCGAAGTCGTCCTGCCCGAGCATGAACGTCACCGCGCCGGCGTGGATTTCACACCCCGCCAGCTCGCCGTTCTCGCGCCATTCGTCGCCGATGACGAATCCGAGGACGTCGCGATAGAAGGCCATGCTGCGTTGCAGATCGGTCGCCGTGAATGAGGGTGTCAGGTGGCGCAGTCGCAGCGTTTCCGGCTGCCGCCGGGCACCGGGGCGGGGGCGGGCTTTCGCTTTGGCTCGGGGCTTTTTAGCGGTACGCTTCTTGGCCGGCGGCTTCTTGGTCGCCATCAGGTGTGCTCCGAAAGGGTCTCGAAGCGTAGCGAACCGCCGCGTGTCTCGCCAGATTCCCCGTTCCCCTGTTACCATCGGAGCAATCGATCATGGCGACCAGCAACGCCGTCGCAGTTTGGGAAGGCAAGCTCAGAGACGGCAAGGGCAGCTTCAAAGCGCAAAGCGGCGTGTTTAGCGGCTCGTTCAGTTTCGGCACGCGTTTCGAGGGAAAGAAGGGGTCGAACCCCGAGGAGCTGATCGCCGCGGCGCACGCCGGCTGCTTCAGCATGGCGCTGTCGTCCGCCCTCGAAAAGGCGGGCCATCCGGCGACGCGCATTGAAACGCGCGCGGCGGTCACGCTCGAAATGGTGGAGGGCGCGCCCAAAATCACCCGCAGCCTGCTCGATGTGCGCGGCAAAGTCGACGGGATGGATCAGGCGGCGTTCCAGCAAGCCGCCGAGGGCGCCAAGAAGAATTGTCCTGTCTCGAAGGCGCTGCAGGGCAACGTCGAGATTACGATGGAGGCTAGGCTCGCCTGACGCGGCGTAAGCCTTGGATGGTCTACCTCCTCCGCTGCCGCGACGGCTCGTTGTACACCGGAATCACCAACGACATGCAGCAGCGCCTCGCGTCGCATCGCAGCGGCAAGGCGAGCGCCTATACGCGCGCGCGGCGTCCGGTGTCGCTCGCTTATCAGGAAGTCGTGCCCGATCGTGGCAGCGCGCTGAAGCGCGAGGCCGCGATCCGGCGTCTTTCCCGCGCTGAGAAGCTCGCGTTGTGCAGCGGCGCGACGTAGGCCTCGCAGTCGCGGCCGTGCTCGTTGCTGGTCTCTGCGTCGCAGCGGGAATCTGGCAGCTCAATCGATTGGCGGCGCGCCGCGCGCGCAACCGCGTGCTCGCCGCGCACCTCGCCTTGCCGCCAGTGCAGGTGCAAGGCGACATCACGGCGGATAGTGCCCGCCAGCGCCGCGTGGTCGCCCATGGCATCTATGATTTCTCCGCCGAGCGCACCTGGCCGGGACGAAGTTTTGAGGGGACCCCGGGAGTCGCGCTCGTCACGCCGCTGCGCCTCCCAGGCGGGTCAGCAGTGCTGGTCGATCGGGGTTGGGTGCCCTCGCCCGACGCATTTCACGTCGATCATGCGCTCTATCGAGAGCCCGACACGGTGACCGTTACTGGCATTGCCTTGATTCCGCCGCGCGGCCGCGGCGACGTCGATGTGGCCGGTTTTCTCCCCTTCGTTATTCAGCTCGAAACGCCAACGCCGGCCAAGGGACTGCCGCGGCGCTGGCCCCCGCCCGCGTTCGACAACGGCTCGCACCTGTCATACGCGATCCAGTGGTTCAGCTTTGCACTCATCGCGCTGGTGGGGACTGCTGTATTGATTCGTAGAGGTCGTTAAGCAGCTCGGAGCCGCGTTCGATTCGCGCCTCGTCGCGCGCATTGCGCTTGACGATGCCGGCGACGAGGCGCTCGAAGCCTGGCGTCTCGTCCCGCCCGAACTTCCCATCCTTCATGTCCACGTCGTGCACCATCTCGGCGATAGCGCGCAGTGTACCGTCTTGCTCCAGCCCGAAGCGCTGAAGCAGCGTTTCGAACGTGCAGCGGTCGCCTTCGTGCGTGTAGTCGCCCCCCCCGTCGAGCATGTCGAAGCTGACAGCTCCCTCACGCGCTTCGCCGAACGCAAAGCGCGCTTTCGGATCGATGAAGCGCTTGATCAGCCAGGCGCTCGCAATACGGTCGACATGCACATCCGGCCGTGTTATCCACGTGGCGCCACGTCTTGTCCGTGGCCGCTGACGCTTACTGCGGCTGGTGCTCTGCGTCTTCAGTTTCGCCATCGCTGCCTCCGACGCTTTCCGTCCCCCAGCCTCGAAATAGTCGAGTGCCGTGATGTCGCGCAGCCGGCGCTCGAGTCGCGCGATCTCCGCCATCGAGTCGGCCTTTTCAGCGGCACGGGTCAGATCCGCGTATTCCGCGTCACGCGCCGTCCGGAACAGCGCTTCGATTTGCGGATCCGCCAGTCCATCGACGAATGACGCCCGGCAGACTGATGCTTCGCCCCCTCCGGCCGTGATTTCCTTGCGCAGCCACTGGAAGTCTTCGGTCGCCTGGGGACTAAAGGGCAGGGCATAGACTGAATTCTTGATCGCGATCGCGCCGAGCCCCTGCAGGCGCCGCCAGATTTTGACACGGAAGTAATCGGGCTTCGGCGGCAGCTGATGAATCAGCAACAACCAGCGGCCTTCCTTCATAGCCAGAGATTCCGGATCGACGAGCCGATCGGAGCACCCCAGGGAGCAACGTCGGCGCCGAGTGCGCCGGTGATCGGATTGAAGAAATGCTGCGCGGCGACCGCGGCTGTGACCGCCGCAATTTCCGCCTCGCTCAGTTGCTGGCGAGCCCGCATGAGCGGCTCCAGCGGCATGCCTCCGTTGGCCTCGCTGTAGCGCGTCACGGCGTCGGCGAACCGCAGCGCCGCGCGCTCGCGATTCGAGAACTGCGCGCTGGTCTCGTAGCGCACGAGGGCCCGCAAGGCATCCACCGACAGCTGTGCTTCACGCCAGAGATGACGGCCGCGCTCGATGCACCAGCGGCAGCGACTGCGCTCAGCGGCGAGCTGGGTCACCAGCATACGAAGTCGAGGATTGAGATCGACGGTGTTGTTGTGATAGCGCGCGAGCGCGGCATACGCGGGCAATACGCGGGCGCCGCCGGGTGGTACGGCACTGGTGTCGCGGCGGGCAAGCACGGCCCGCCAAAGGCGAGTCACAATTGAATCCATGAGATGATACAATTGTATCACTGATTATGTCAGAAATGCAAGGTCGCGTCTGCAGAACTACCGTTTTGACCTGCATTTAGCGATATTGCTCGACCCCAATAACAGCTAAACTGCTCAAAGGAGCCTACATGGCGGCAGCCCTCCCCCTGAAGCGCCCCGTCAAAGTTGGAGAATTGGTACGGCGCCGGTTGCGCGAGCTGAAGCGCACCCCGCGCGAGTTGGCGGATGCGGTTCAGGTGTCTGAGATCTATATCGCTGACCTCGTCGCCGGACGGCGGCGTCCCCCGGCCCCGGGCCGCATGGACGTCTACGCCCCGATGACCAAGTTCCTCAAGCTCCATCGGAACGACCTGCCCACCTGCGCCAAGGCGGAGCGGGACGGCGAGACCAAGAGCAAGCGCCGGCCCCACCCCGAGATCCGGCGGCAGTTTCTGGCATTGTGCCTCGATCCCGACCGGGCCCGTGTTCTCGCGCGGCGCCTCGGCCGCAAGGATGGGGTGATGCTGGAGCGGGTGATCGTCGGCCGCCTGCTCGAAGTGGCACAGGGATTCGTGCGGCGCCAGCTCGATGACGATGTGGGTATCCGCATCGCGGCGAGCCGTGAAGGCTGCACCTATCTCGAGTGGCGCATGAAGCTGATGGAGTTCCTCGATGCGACGCCCGAAGGGCTGACGCCGGATGACGGCGCAGAGTTCGTGCGGCCGCGCATCGCCGGATGGGAGATCGATTTCGACACCCACGCCATGCGCATCGTGCTGCGCTCGCAGGATCCCGCTCCGAGACAGGTACGCGCGTTGAGTATCTAACGAACGGCAGGTTGTCGAGGTTGGTGAAGGATGGTGAAGGTGGTCGAGGGTCAAACCTTGACCACCTTTTTCCTTGCCTCCACCTTCAGACGCTCACGCACGCCGTCGTTCTTCCATCCGGAGACTCCATGTTTTCCCTGCTTGTCGCAGTGTCCTTGGCCCTACAGCAGCCTCCACCGCCCCCCCCTCGCCCGGACACGACAAAGCGCGATACGGTCAAGATCAAACTCGACTCGCTGCCATTGCCGATGACGCGCAGTGTCAGCTTCGAGACGTCGGAGGGCACGTGGATGTCCCTCGATGTGTCTCCCGATGGCAAGACCATCGTCTTCGAGTTGCTCGGCGATCTGTACACGATGCCGATCACTGGCGGCGCGGCAACGCGGATCACCTCCGGTCCCAGCTTCGATTCGCAGCCGCGCTGGTCGCCCGACGGCAAGCACATCGTCTTCCTGTCCGACCGCAGCGGCGCGGAGAACATCTGGCTTTGCGACCCCGATGGCTCGCACAGCAAGGCGCTCACGAAGGGCACCAACAACCTCTACGCGTCGCCGGAGTGGACGCCGGACGGTAACTACATCGTCGTCTCCCGGACCAGCGGCGTGCTGGGCAGCGTGTACGAGTTGTGGCTGATTCATAAGGACGGCGGATCTGGTGCGGCGATGCTGCGCGTGCAGGTAGGCCCCGGTCAGCCGCCCCCGATGAACACACTGGGGGCTGCGTTCGGGAAGGATCCGCGCTACATCTGGGTGTCGCGTCACCGCGGCGGCTTCGGCTACAACCTGCAGTATCCGCTCTGGCAGCTGGCGCTCTACGACCGGCAGACCGGCCGACTCTTCCCGCAGACGGACATGCACGGCAGCGCCATGCGGCCGGCGCTCTCGTCCGACGGCAAATGGCTGGTGTACGCCACGCGCTACGACGCCGAAACCGGTTTGCGCCTGCGCGACCTTGCTTCAGGCGACGAGAAGTGGCTCGTCTATCCGGTGACCCGCGACGATCAGGAATCCCGCTTCACGCGAGATCTGTATCCCGGATACGCGTTCACGCCCGACAACCAGGCGATCATCGTCGCGTATGGCGGCACGGTGCACCGCGTCGCGGTGCCGTCCGGGCAGGTGACCGACATCGCGTTCACCGCCAAGGTCGATCAGCAGATGGGGCCGATGGTGCACCTGCCGATCCGGGTGGACACGGGCAGCGTGCTGGTGCGTCAGATCCGCAATGCGACGCCGTCGCCCGACGGCCGCCGGCTCGCGTTCAGCGCGCTGGACCGCATGTACATGATGGATCTGCCGAACGGTGCGCCGCGCCGCCTCACGAACGACAGCGTCAAGGAGCAAGTGCCGGCGTGGTCGCCCGACGGGCAATGGCTCGCGTACGTGACCTGGACCGACGCAGGCGGAACGCTGAACAAGATCAAGGCCGATGGCCGCAGTCGTCCGGTGCGGCTCACGTCGGACAGTGCATTCTACGACACACCGGTCTGGTCGCCGGATGGCGCGCGGATCGTCGTCGTCAAGGGACCGCGGGCGCCTCGCACGGCGGAGCACTCTGCGCCCGGCTATGAGATCGTCTGGGTGCCGGCGGCGGGCGGCGCGTCGACGCGCATTTCGCCGATCAATGCCTGGGGCCGGCCGCACTTCAGCCGTGATCCCAACCGGATCTACATCTATGAAGGTCCCGAAGGGCTTGTCTCGATGCGTTACGACGGGACCGATCGCCGGACGCACATTCGCGTGACCGGGTACACCTATCCCGGCCCCGGCGCCGAGCCCGATCCGGCTGGGGAAATCATCATCAGCCCGGACTCCGATCGCGTTCTCGCGCTCGTGGGCAATTACGCCTACCTCGTGACGATGCCGCTGATGGGGGGCCAGACTCCCGTTGTGAACGTGTCGGATCCGTCTGCTGCCGCCTTTCCGACCAAGCGGCTGACCATGATCGGCGGAGACTTCGTCGGATGGACGAATGACGCGCGCCACGCGTACTGGTCGATCGGCCGCTCATTCCTGAAGTGGGATCCCGCCGTTGCCGACTCGCTCGACAAGGTCAAGGCACGGATCGATTCGCTGCGCGCGGATTCCCTGAAAGGCGATGCCTTCAAAGCGCTGCCCGACTCCGTGCAGAAGCGGATGCGGACCCGCGCCGATTCGCTTTCCAAGCAGCCGGCCTACGAACCGCAGCGCGTAGATGTCTCGATTCGCGTCGCGCGCGACATTCCGCACGGCACCGTCGTGCTGCGCGGTGCGCGCATCATCTCGATGAAAGGCGACGAGGTGATCGACAACGGCGACGTCGTCGTCACCGACAATCGCATTGTGTCGGTCGGGGCTCGCGGCGCGGTTCCAGCTGGTGCGCGCGTGATTGACGTGAGCGGCAAGACGATCATTCCGGGGTTCGTGGACATCCACGCGCACCCATGGCCCACCTGGGGAGTCCACGAGACACAGGTGTGGAAGTACCTCGCGAGTCTGGCGTGGGGCGTGACGACGACACGCGACCCGCAGACCTCGACGACCGACGTCCTGACCTACGCCGATCTCGTCGAAACGGGAGAGATTCTCGGGCCCCGCATCTTCCACACCGGTCCGGGGGTCTTCTGGGACGAAGACTTCAAGAGTCTCGAAGACACGCGCCTGGCGTTGCGGCGCTACAGCGAGTTCTATCGCATCAACACGATCAAGATGTACATGACGGGCAACCGCAAGCAGCGGCAGTGGGTGATCATGGCCGCCAAAGAGCTTGGCCTGATGCCCACGATCGAAGGCGGGCTCGATTTCAAGATGAATCTCACGGCGGTGATCGATGGATACCCAGGCACCGAGCACAGCTATCCGATCATGCCGCTGTACAAGGATGCGGTGCAGCTGGTCGCGCAGTCAGGCATCACGTACACGCCGACGCTGCTGGTCTCATACGGTGGCCCGTGGAGTGAAAACTACTTCTACGAGCGCTACGACATTCACGACAACCCCAAGGTGCGGCGTTTCGTACCGCACGACGAGATCGACCAGCGTGCCGAGCGCCGACCCTGGTTTCGTGAAAACCAGTACGTCTTCCCGCGCATCGCGGCCGGTGCCAACGCGATTCTGAAAGCGGGCGGTCACATCGGCCTCGGTGGCCACAGCCAGATGGACGGCCTGGGCGATCATTGGGAGCTGTGGGCCATGGCGGCCGGCGGGATGTCGAACCACGATGTGCTGCGCGTCGGCACGATCCACGGCGCGAATGCGATCGGGATGGAGCAGGATCTGGGATCGCTCGAGCCCGGCAAGCTGGCGGACTTGATTGTGCTCGACGCGAACCCGCTCGAGGACATCCATAACACGAACACGGTTCGCTATGTGATGAAGAATGGGCGGCTGTACGAGGGCGACACGCTGAATGAGGTGTGGCCTCGCCAACGGCAGTTGCCCCGGATGTGGTGGTGGGGCACTGAACCGGCAAAGGCGGCTGAGACGCTACACTAGGACAGGCGCTACTCGACGCACAGACGCACCGCGGGGATCGGTCAGCGGCAACAGGACAACCCGTTGCCTCAAGACCGTTTACCGCGGCACGTCGGTGCGTCGAGTCGTGTTTGGGCCTGTCTTTTACGATCTCGACCAATTACTTTGCGGGTGCAAGGAACCGCGAGCTGGCATCCCACCGGATAGTCCCGCTCAGGGACTCCGTCGCTGAACACACGCACGGTTTCATCCCCCAGGTTCAAAAACCGCAGCGTCGCTGACGTCGAAATGGCATTGGGCCATCTCGCAGCGAGTGTGTGTGTACCTAGGAGTAGTATGCCATTTGCAGCACTGGGCCTAGCGCCCGAGCTCGTGCGCGCCGTCGCCGATGAAGGCTACGCGCACCCAACCCCCATCCAGTCGGAAGCGATTCCGCTGGCCCTCGCGGGCCGCGATCTCATCGGTTCCGCCCAAACCGGCACAGGAAAAACGGCCGCATTCGTGCTGCCCATCCTGCAGCGGCTGTCGAGCGGCAAGCGCGGCGCGCTGCGCGCGCTGATTCTCGTGCCGACGCGCGAGCTCGCCGAGCAGGTCGCCGCGAGCATTCGCGCGTACGGGCGGCACACCCATCTCAAGGGCGCCGCCGTCTACGGTGGCGTCGGGATGGAGCCGCAGACCCGCGCGCTGAAGCACGGCGCCGACATTGTCGTCGCAACGCCGGGCCGCCTGCTCGATCATATGGAGCGCGGCCACGTCAATTTCTCCCAGCTCGAAGTGCTCGTCCTGGACGAGGCCGATCGCATGCTGGACATGGGATTCGCGCCCGATGTGAAGCGCATCCTGAGCGCGTTGCCCGAAGAGCGGCAGACGATGCTCTTTTCGGCGACGATATCGTTCGAGGTGGACGCGCTCGCGCGGCGCGCCCTGAACGGCCACGCGTCGGTCGAGATCGGCCGCCGCGCGCAGACCGCCGAGGGCATCGAGCACGTGATCGTCGCGGTCGACAAGCTACAGAAGCGCGGCGCGCTCGCGTCCATTCTCAAGGCCAAGCCCGCCGGTCAGACGCTGATCTTCACGCGGACGAAATACGGGGCGGACAAGCTCGTCACCTTCCTCAAGCGCGAGGGAATCGCGGCGAACGCGCTGCACGGCGACAAGGCCCAGAGCCATCGGACGCGGACCCTCGATCAATTCCGCTCCGGCGCGGCCGAGATCCTGGTCGCGACGGACATTGCGGCGCGCGGCATCGACGTCGAAGGAATCCGCATGGTGGTGAACTACGACGTACCGCAGGATGCCGAAGTCTACGTGCATCGCGTGGGCCGGACCGCCCGTGCGGGCGCGCGGGGGCTCGCCCTGACACTCATCTCGCCCGACGAATGGCTGCTGATGGCCGACGTCGAGCGGCTGATTGGGCAGACGTTCCCGCGGGAAGTGATTCCCGGGTTCGAGCCGTCGGTGCCGCCCCTGCAGCCCAGGGCCGCCGCGGAGGAGGAAGCCCGGCCGGAGCGTTCGATGCGCCCGCGCCGGGGCGGCAAGAAGCGCCGCTAGTCTTTCGTTTTCAGCGTCCGGATGAAGTTCGCGACCGGCGTGGCGGCCAGCGTCATGAGCCGGATGCTGCCGCGCGACGCCAGCTCCACCGACACACGCGCGATCGTCTCGTTGTCTGGGCAGTCCACGATGCTGACGAAGTCATAGGGGCCGAGCACTGCGTACTGCGCGGTGACCTTGGCCCCATATTTTTCGATCTCCTTGTTCACTTCTTGCAACCGCTTGGGATTGGACTTGAGCGCCTTCGCGCCTTCGTCGGTCAGGTTGGAGAGCAAAACGTAGGTGGGCATAGGGCCTCAGCTCCGTTTCTCGATAGGCACGTAATTCCGCTTGGCGGGGCCAATGTACACTTGGCGCGGGCGGGCGATTTTCTGCTCCTTGTCGAGCAACATCTCCTGCCACTGCGCCAGCCACCCGGGCGTGCGCCCGATGGCGAACAACACAGGAAAAATGTCCACCGGGAACTTCATCGCTTCGTAGATGATGCCCGAGTAGAAGTCGACGTTGGGATAGAGCTTGCGCGAGACGAAATACTCCTCCTGCAACGCGATCCGCTCGAGCTCCAACGCGATGTCGATGAGCGGGTTCTTGCCGGTCACGTCGAACACCTGCTCGGCGATCTGTTTGATGATCTTGGCGCGGGGGTCGAAGTTCTTGTAGACGCGGTGCCCGAAGCCCATCAACCGGACTTCGCCTTTCTTGACGCGCTGGATGTAGGCTGGAATCGCGTCGATCGAGCCGATCTCCCGCAGCGTGCGCAGCACTTCCTCGTTCGCGCCGCCGTGCAACGGCCCGTACAGCGCCGCGGCGGCCGCCGCCATGCAGGAGTAGGGATCGGGATGTGACGAGCCGACGCCGCGCATCGCGCTCGTCGAGCAGTTCTGCTCGTGGTCCGCGTGGAGGATGAACAGGACGTCCAGGGCCCGCTCGAGCACCGGATGGGGGCTGTATTTCACCTCTGTCGTCTTGAACATCATGTTCAAGAAATTGCCGGTGTAGCTCAAGTCGTTGTCGGGGTACGCGTACGGCATGCCCACCGAGTGCCGGTGCGCGAATGCCGCCAACGTCGGGCTCTTCGCGATCAGCCGCACGATCTGATTGCCCCGCGACTGCTCGTCGGCGATACGCTTCGCTTCCGGATAAAACGTCGACAGCGCGGCCACGGCGCTCACGAACATCCCCATCGGGTGCGCGTCGTGGTGGAAGCCGTCGATGAATTTCTTGATGTTCTCGTGAATGATCGTGTGGTGCGTGACCTGGTACACCCACGCGTCCAGCTCCGCGGCCGTGGGGAGCTCGCCCTGGAGCAGCAGATAGGACGTCTCGAGGAACGTGCTCCTTTCGGCGAGCTGCTCGATCGGGTAACCGCGATAGCGGAGGATTCCCGCGTCGCCGTCGATAAACGTGATCGCGCTGCGGCACGCCGCCGTGTTCATGAAGGCCGGGTCGTAGGACATCAGTCCGAAATCGTCGTCCGACGCCTTGATCTGTCGCAGATCGGCGGCGCGGACGGTTCCGTCCTGAATCGGGAGCTCGTAGCGCTTGCCGGTGCGGTTATCGACGACGGTGAGCGTGTCCTTCGACACTACCGGGGTCCTGGATATGGGAGGTCGAAAAGATAACTGGCTATCGGCTACGGGGTATCGGCTATCGGGGCAGGCCGATGGCCAATAGCCGATAGCCTTCTTATCTTCGCACACCGTGGCTCAACCCCGTCCCAGCCTCTATCCCACTCGTTCCAGCGCCGGCGCGTTGCTCGGGCAACAGCTCGCGAGCCGCGGCTATCAGTCATGCATTCTGCTGGGGATTACGCCGGAAGGCGTCGAGATCGCGGCCCATGCCTCGAAGGCGATGGCCGCCCAATTCGACGTGATCGTGGCGTCGTTCATCAAGCTGGGCGCGAATCTCGCGCCCATCGGAGCGATGGCGGAATCCGTGCCGGCAGAGATGGATCCCGATTTCCAGCCCGGCATGAATCTCCTGGAAAAGCTGCAGGCCGCGATCGACGAGTCGCGAGCGCGCGTGAAGCAGGATCTCGTGCTGTATCGGACGCAGCGTCCCGTGAAGAGCCTGCAGGGGCGCACGGCCGTGATCGTCGACGGGCAAATCGTCTATCCCTGGAAAGTGCTGGCCGCCGCGAAGGCCGCCGAGGGGTTAGGCGCGCGCGAAGTGATCATCGCGACGCCCGTGGCCGCGCAAGCCGCCGCAGATCGGATTCGCGCCCGCCAGTATCCCTTAGTCTGTCCGAGTGTGGTGATGGAGCAGGAAGGGCATCCGTCGCCCTACGGTGATGCGGGGGCGGACGCCCCTGAGCGACTGAAAAGTATCATGATCGCTCATCAGGCCGCCTAACGGCGGATGGGCGGATCGGCGGATCGCCGGATGGTTGACTGCACTGCCTTGTAGAGTCCCATCGTTACCTTTCCAGCTCGTGAGCATGCCTCGCTGATTTCCTGGCCTTGTTTTGTATCGATGTATGAAAGATCCTTCGCGAGACGAATCGCCACGGAGAGTTCGGACAGCGAGCCCAGACTCATATCGAGAAAGCGTCGAAATTCTGCGCGCCCGCGTTTAGCAGCCCCCTCAGCAATGTTCGCAGCCGTAGAAAACGCTGCCCGACGCATTTGGGATACGAGACCGTATCGTTCGTGGCTTGGGAACTGAGCCGTGATTCGATATGTCGCGAGAGTTAACGCATAGCATGCATGCCACGCATCAAATCGCTCGTAGGGCATCATGGAGGAAAGGTACCGAAGAAGACAAAAACGGATGAATCAAAACGTGCAGCTAGGATCTGAATAATGCGAAGCGATCCGCCCATCCGGCGATCCGCCGATCCGACTTACTCAGGCGATCCGACTTACTCAGGCAGCTCCACAATATCTCGCTCCAGCCACCGATGCTCCCCGGCCAAAATCTCCTGCGCGAGCTTATAGGTAGGAACATCTTCGTTCCGTCGTAGCCCGTTGAACTTCGAGCGCACGCGACGCCGCGCCTGACGACAGAACACATCCGCCAGATGCACCGCCCGTGCACCACTCGCCTGATCGTGCCGATACAGCCGCTGCGCGCGCGAGCACGTGGCCGCTATGGCAAACAGCTCGCCGGCCACGTCCACCAGCCGGAACAGCACCGACTGACGCAGCTCGAGCTTGGGCCCGAACCGGATCATGGAATGGAACACGCTGCGGGCCAGACGACGGCAGCTGCGCTCGACAAAGCGCACATGTTTTGCGAGCCGGCCGAACTCGGCATAGCGCGGCCACAGGCTCCAGCCGAGCCAGCGTGACGGATACCACCACCCGTAGAACCCCGCGGAGCGCACCAGGCCGGCCAACCGCTCGCGGGTCGTCTTGCCCGGCATCACGACGTCGCCGGCGATCTGGAGGTGCTTGTCCACCGCTTCGCGCGCGATGAACAGGTGCATGATCTCCGAGGAGCCCTCGAAGATCAGGTTGATGCGGAAGTCGCGCATGATGCGCTCGACCGGCACCGGGGGTTCGCCGCGCGCGCGCAGCGAGTCGGCGGTCTCGTAGCCGCGGCCGCCGCGGATCTGCACGGTATCGTCGATGATGCGCCAGCCGGCCTCGGAGTTGTACAGCTTGGCGATCGCGGCCTCGAGGCGGATGTCGTAGCCGCCGCGCTCCGCCATCGCACCGCACAGCTCGGCAACGGCTTCCATGGCGAGCGTGTTGGCGGCCATCGCGCCGAGCTTCTGCGCGATCGCATCGTGCTGGCCGATCGGCCGGCCCCACTGCACGCGCTCGGCCGCCCAGCGACGGGCGATCTCGAGGCAGCGCTTGCCGGCGGCGACCGAGGAGATGGGCAACGTGAGCCGGCCGGTGTTGAGCGTGATCAGTGCAAGCTTGAGTCCCCGGCCTTCGCCCCAGAGCACGTTCTCCTTGGGCACACGGACGTTCGTAAAGCGAATGACGCCGTTGTACAGGGCCTTGAGACCCATGAAGTGGCAGCGGTGCACGACCTCCACACCGGGCCAGTCGGTCTCGACGATGAACGCCGTGATCTGCTTCTTCTCTTTGCCGTTGACCATCTTCGATGGCGTCCGCGCCATCACGACGAGCAGCTCGGCCTTCGTGCCGTTGGTGCACCACAGCTTCTCGCCGTTCAGGATCCAGACATCGTCGTCGAGGATGGCGTTGGTTTCCATCGCCGCGGGATCGGAGCCGACGCTCTCTTCGGTGAGCGCGAACGCGGAGATCGCGCCCTTGGCGAGACGCGGGAAGTATTTCTGTTTCTGCGCTTCGCTGCCGAACATCTTGAGCGGCTGAGGCACGCCGATCGATTGGTGCGCGGAGAGGAGCGCGGTCAGCGAGCCGTCGACGGACGAGACGAGCTCGATCGCCTTCATGTACGAGAGCTGCGACAGACCGAGGCCGCCGTATTCGCGCGGAATCTTGATGCCGAACGCGCCCAGCTTCCGCAAGCCGTCGATCACGTCCTCGGGAATCTCGCCTTCGCGATCGATGCGATCGGAGTCCACCGCTTCGCGCAGGAATCGCTCGAGCTTGTCGAGGAACGGCTTGGCGCGGGCGACTTCGTCAGGATCTCGTTCGGGGTAGGGATGAATCAGGTCCATCCGCAGCTTGCCCAGGAACAGGTCGCGCACGAAACTCGGCGCCGCCCATTCCTGTTCGCGTGCCGCTTCGGCGACTTCACGCGCCTCGTCGGCGCTGACTTTAGGCTGTTTGGGTTCGGCCAGAGTAGCCATGCTGCTTTAATGTAATATCTTCAGCCCGTTCAGCCCGCCGTCAGCCTTCATGAGGAGATTTCCATGTCCCGCATAGCGTTTATCACCCTGGCGCTGGGGCTCGCCACGGCGTTGCCCATACCGGGAGCTGCCCAGCGCCCGTCACGGACCGCGACGCGATCGCGGGCCCCCCGGGCCCCCCGGGCCCCCCGGCCCCCGCGCCCCCAACGCGCGGCGCGCGCCTCTGAGCCGGCGGCCATCACGATCCCGTATCAGCGCTTCGCGCTGAAAAACGGCCTGACGCTGCTCGTCCACGAGGATCACAAGGCACCGATCGTCGCCGTGAACATCTGGTATCATGTGGGCTCCAAGAACGAGCGGCCCGGCCGGACGGGATTCGCGCACCTGTTCGAGCACCTGATGTTCAACGGCAGCGAGCATTTCAACGACGACTACTTCCGGCCGTTCGAGCGCATCGGTGCGACCGATCAGAACGGCACCACCAACAACGACCGGACCAACTATTTCGAGAACGTGCCCACCAACGCGATCGATGTGGCGCTGTGGATGGAATCGGACCGTATGGGCCATCTGCTCGGCGCAATCGACACGGCAAAACTCAACGAACAGCGCGGCGTCGTGCAGAACGAAAAGCGGCAGGGCGAGAATCAGCCCTACGGCAAAGTGAACCTGCTGATGACCGAAGGCACGTATCCCGCCGGGCATCCGTACTCCTGGTCGGTGATCGGGTCGATGGAGGACCTCAATGCCGCCTCCGTCAACGACGTGAAGGATTGGTTCCGCACCTACTACGGCCCGAACAACGCCGTGATCGTGCTGGCCGGCGATATCACGCCCGCGACGGCGCGCCAGAAAGTGGAGCAGTTCTTCGGCGACATTCCCGCGACGCCGCCGATCGCCAAGCAAGAGACGTGGATCGCGCGGCGGACGGGGTCCCACCGGGAGATCATGCAGGACCGCGTGCCACAGGCGCGGATCTATAAGGAGTGGAACATCCCGGAGTACGGGTCGGCGGACGGTGATTATCTCGATCTCGTGACCGACGTGCTCGCGGCGGGGAAGACGTCGCGGCTCTACAAGCGGCTCGTCTATGACGAGCAGACCGCCACCGACGTGAACGCGTACGTGGATCTCCGCGAGATCGGTGGGCAGCTCGTGATTCGCGCGACCGTGAAGCCGAGCGGCGAACTCGCCCGCGTGGAGCGGGCGATCGACGAAGAGCTGGCGCGGTTCATCCAAACGGGTCCAACCGCCAGTGAGCTGCGTCGGGTCAAGACGCAGTCGCGCGCGAACTTCATCCGCGGCATCGAGCGGATCGGCGGTTTCGGCGGCAAGTCCGACGTGCTGGCGCGGAACGAGGTATTCACGGGCAGCGCCGATCATTACCTGGTGACCGAACGGCGCATCGCGACGGCTACGGCCGGCGATCTCAAGTCTGCAGCGGCGCGCTACCTGAGCGACGGCGATTGGGCGCTCGAGGTGCAGCCGTATCCCACGTTCGAGGCCGCGGCGACCGGCGCCGACCGCACCAAGCTGCCCGATGCCGGAACGCCCCCCGACGCCCGCTTCCCGGCGATCGGGCGTGCGACGCTGCCCAACGGGCTCAAGATCGTGCTGGCCGAGCGGCACTCGATTCCGCAGGTGCAGCTCACGTTGCTCGTGGATGCCGGCTACGCTGCCGATCAGTTCGCGGCGCCCGGCACGGCGAGTCTCACGCTCGACATGCTGGACGAAGGGACGACGCGGCGCAGCGCGCTGCAGATCAGCGACACGCTGTCGCAGCTGGGCGCGCAGCTCTCTACGAGCTCGCAGCTCGACGTGTCACGTGTCGCGTTGTCGACGCTGAAGGAGAATGTCGATCCGGCGCTCGACATCTTCGCCGATGTGGTGCTCAATCCCGCGTTCCCGCAGGCCGACTTCCAGCGGCAGCAGCGCCAGCGCCTGGCGCGCATCCAGCGGGAGAAAGTGCAGCCGGTCCAGATGGCGCTGCGCGTCTTCCCGCAGCTGCTGTACGGCGCCAATCACGCCTACGGCAACCCGCTGACAGGCTCAGGCACCGAGCAGTCGGTGACGCAGATGACGCGCGACGATCTGGTGCGCTTCCACCGCACCTGGTTCAAGCCGAATCATGCGACGCTCGTCATCGTCGGCGACGTGTCATTGGCGGAGATCCAGCCGCGGCTCACGCGCCTGTTCAGCGGCTGGAAGGCGGGCGACGTGCCGCAGAAGAACGTGGGCACGGTCGCCGATCAAGCGCGGCCGGTGGTCTACATCCTCGACCGCCCCGGGGCGGAGCAGTCGGTTATTCTCGCCGCCGATTTGGCGGCGCCGAAAGCCAATCCGCATGAGTACGCCATCGAGGCCATGACCTCGCTGCTCGGCGGGCAATTCACGTCGCGCATCAACATGAACCTGCGCGAAGGGAAGCACTGGTCCTATGGCGCCTTCACCTTCATCTGGGATGCGCGCGGCCAGCGCCCGTTCATCGCGTATGCACCGGTGCAAACCGACAAGACGAAAGAGTCGATGATCGAGGTCGATCGGGAGCTGCGGGGCATTCTCGGGCCTCGCCCGGTCGCTGCCGACGAGCTCGCGAAGGCACAGGCGAACCTGACACTGACGCTGCCCGGCAATTGGGAGACGATGGACGCCGTACGGGGCTCGCTCGAACAGCTCGTGACGTTTGGGTTGGACGATCACTACTACGAGACGTACGCGCAGCGCGTGCGGGCACTGACGATCCCCGACGCCGCCGGTGCGGCCGAGGAGACGATTCGTCCCGATCACCTCGTGTGGGTGGTCGTGGGCGACCGGTCGAAGATCGAGGCTGGGGTTCGAGAGCTGAATTTCGGCGAGATTCGATTCTTGGATGCGGATGGCAAGCCGTTAGCGTCCCGGTAGTCCTCACCTCCTGACCCCCTCTCCACGTTGTGGCGAGGGGGAACGGCGGGATGGTTCACACGGTGCGGGGGAAAGTCTCCCGCGCCGTTAGTGTTGGCGTGAGGAGGAGCGCGGCGATCACGCCACCGGTCATGCCGCCCAGGTGCGCGAAGTTGTCGATGAATGGACTCGTGAAGCCGATCAAGAGCTGCCAAGCCGCCCAGGCCGCGAGCACGAAGCCGATCCGTTTGTCGCGCACATAGAATCGATCCTGATTCTTGTAGAGCATGACGACGACGGCGGCCAGCACGCCGAAGATCGCGCCCGAGGCGCCCACCGACGGCCCTGGCCCGGTCGCCAGGCTGAATGCGGTCCCCGCCAACCCGCTGCCGAGATAGATCGCCGCCGTCTTCGCCGCCCCAAAGGCGTGCTCGCATGCCATCCCGACAATGAACAGGGCCACCATGTTGCCGATGAGATGGTCGGGACTGCCGTGGAGAAACGTCGCGGTGATCATGCGCCACCATTCGCCCGCGAGCACCCGCTCGCGGATCAGGGCACCGGCGGCGAGCGGGTTGATGTGATTCGCTGCTGCGGCGCCGCTTTCGATCATGGACTTCGGATCGAGAAACGCGCCCGACGCGACTTCCCAGACGAACACCGCCACGTTGATGATGATCAAGGCGATGATGAGCGGGGGAAACCGCCGCATGCCGCGCTCGAAGTCCAGGCGCCCATCGGAAACCTTGGGTGGTCGGCGCGGCGCCAGCATGTCGGGTGTGATGAGGATCGGCTCTTCGTGCTCCCCGCCGGTCTCCGGTGCACCTGTCGTCACCGCCGCTCTCCCGTATCCAGCATCACGCCCAGCGCGAGCGCGATCCGCCGATCCATGAGACGCTGCGGGTCAGATGTCATATCCAGCACGTAGCGATCGAGAATCGTGAACTTGCGCTTGAACTCGCCGATCACGTCTTCGGTGCCGGCTGGAAGAAAGATGAAGTTGGTGCGCAGGATACCGAACAGGGGTCCCAGAAAGCGGCGCAGCAGGGACAGAATGACCGAGTCTTCTTTCGCGAGAAACAGGAGCCGCCCGTCGGGTGCCCAGACGTACCAGCGTTTCCGGATGGCGTTGAACAACCAATTCTTGCCGAACTTGGCGAGCGGACGGCCGCGTGCATCGCGCACCGTGTACGTCATCGTGACCGGCTGGAATTTCTTGTCCTGCAGGACTTCGAGCAGGCGCTCGCGCTTGGACTGATCGCGATAGAACGTGACGTGCCGCTTCACCGACAGCACGATCCCGAGTAGCGGCGCGCCGATGAGAAGAGCGAATGCGCCCACGATGCCGAGGATCGCGCGCAGGGGGCCGGCGGGGAGCGCGTCGATGAAGGGAATCCAGAGCGCCATCCCGCCGAACAGCACCACGAGCGTTACGACCACCGCGCCCAGATTGCGGAGCGCGTGCGCGGGGCGCTCCACGAAGATGATCTTGTTGCCCTGCTCGTCGCCGACGTCGTACTTCTCCGAGATCTTCAGCACCTGTTGCCGCAGCAGGAAGATATCGCGATCGAACGCGGGATCGCCTTCCGCCGTTGCCACGGCGGCGCTGTGGGCGGGGGCCCGCGCGGGGCGCCCACACTGCGGGCACTTCACCAGCTTCCCCGCGAACTCATCCTTGAGGTTGTAGGACGTACCGCATTCACAAGTCACGTGGACGGGCATGTACGCCTCCGTTGCGGTGATGATAGATTTGCCGCGCCCCCCCGCCCCCCCGCCCCCCCAGACCGGAGCGCCTTCGATGCGCGGGTTCATCGTGTTGTGCGTTGGTCTCGTCGCCCTGCCGGCCGCCCATGCGCAGGCTCCCCAGGTCGTGTTGATCAAGGGGGGGCGCCTGGTCGACGGCCGGTCTGCCGCCGTCCAAGCCAATGTAGGAATTCTGATCGAAGGCGAAAGGATCAAGGCGGTCGGCCCGCTCGCGCAGGTCCAGGCGCAAGCGCCGAACGCCCGGGTCATCGATCTCAGTCAGATGACGGTGCTGCCGGGACTCATCGACGCGCACACCCACCTTCTGCTTCAGGGCGACGTGACGTCTCAGGAGTACGAAGATCAGCTGCTCAAGCAATCGACGGCCTACCGCGCCATACTCGCCGCCCGCAACGCGCGGTTGTCGCTGGAGCACGGCTTCACCGCCATTCGCGACGTCGAAACGGAAGGCGCGATGTATGCCGATGTCGATGTGAAGCTGGCGATCGACCGCGGGGAGATTCCGGGCCCGCGCATCTTCGCTTCGACCCGCGCGATGGCGCCGACCGGGATGTATCCGATCACGACGGCGAATTGGGAGCTCGAGCTGCCGCACGGCGTCCAGCCGGTCGACGGCGTGGACAACGCGCGCCTCGCTGTGCGCCAGCAGGTGCAGCACGGGGCCGATTGGATCAAGTACTACAGCGACCGCCGCTACTACTTCACGCCCGACAGCGTGCTGCACAGCTGGGTCAACTTCACCGACGCCGAAGCCAAGGCGATCGTGGACGAGACGCACCGGCTTGGCCACATGGTCGCGGCGCACGCCATCGGCTCGGACGGCATCGCGGCGGCGCTGCGCGCGGGCGTCAATTCGATCGAGCATGGCGACGGCCTCACCGACTCGCTGATGGATGTGATGGTGCGGAACAACGTGTACTGGGTGCCTACGGTGACGGTCGGCGTCCACGTCCTGCCGCGCGGCGGTGTGTGGCCCGCGCTCGTCAATCTCGAGCGTCGCGCCTTCGGCCGCGCGCTGCGGCGCGGCGTGAAGATCGCCCTGGGCACGGATGTCGGCGGCTTTCCGTGGACCGAGATCAATCAGGCGAAGGAGTTCGAGTATTACGTACAGTACGGGATGACGCCGATGCAGGCGATTCAATCGGGAACCTCCGTGGCGGCGGCGCTGCTCGGCCAGGAGCAAAACTTCGGCGCGATCGCGCCCGGACTGTACGCTGACATTATCGCCGTCGCCGGTGATCCCACGCGCGACATCACGGAACTGCAACGAGTCAAGTTCGTTATGAAGGGCGGTGCCGTGTACCTTTCCCAATAGTGAGAATCACTCTCGCCTGGCTGCTCGGGCTCCTCCTGAGCTTCGGCGCCGCCGGTGCCTCGCAGGGACAGCTCTCCCCGTCTGGCACCGGCGGCGTCGCTGCGCTGGTGAGCACGCTGCGGCAGCTCGGCGGCAACAAGCGCGTCCTGATGATCGGCGCGCACCCCGACGACGAGGACACTCAGCTCCTGGTTCTGCTGTCGCGCGGCATGGGCGCGCAGGCAGCCTATCTATCGCTGACGCGCGGCGAAGGCGGCCAGAACCTGATCGGTCCCGAGCTCGGCCCCGAGCTCGGCATCATCCGCACCGAGGAGCTGCTCGCCGCCCGTGAGCTCGACGGGGCGCGCCAATTTTTCACGCGCGCATACGATTTCGGCTTTTCGAAGTCGGTTGAAGAGACGTTCCGCTTCTGGCCGCGCGACTCGATTCTCAAAGACGTGGTCGCGGTGATCCGGCGGTTCCGGCCGCAAATCATCATCGCCGTGTTCACCGGGACGCCGGCCGATGGGCACGGGCACCATCAGGTCTCGGCGATTCTCGCGCGGCAGGCGTTCGACCTGCTGCGCGATTCTGCGGGAGGTCCGCAGAAGTTTTACCGCTCGACCCGCGGCGATCCGACCGCCACGACGCTGACCCTTCCCGTCGGCACGCTCGATCCCATCCTCGGGCAATCGTATTTCCAGATCGCCATGGCGAGCCGCAGCCGCCATCGCTCCCAGGACATGGGGCAATTGCAGCGCCCCGGTCCAGCCGCATCGGGCCTCGCCCTTGTTGCGTCGAAGACCTCAGGGGCCGACGGCTCAGTCTTCGCGGGCGTCGACACGACGATTCAGCTATCGGGGTACGCCGCGCTCATCGATTCGGCACGGACGGCGCTTACACCGTGGCGCCTGGCCGCCACCCTTCCCTATCTGATCCGTGCCCTGCGACTCGTCGGCACCGCCGACTCCGTGCAGCGCGCATTGCTCGAGCGCGCGATCACGATCGCCGCCGGCGTGACGATCGATGGGACCGCCGATGATGGGATCGTCATACCGGGCGAGCGATTGCAGATCGAGGTCACGGTGTGGAACGCCGGCGACAGCGCCGTCCGCGTGGACAGCGCTGCCGTGGCCGCACCCGCCGGCTGGAGCCTGGAGCGTTTGGATCTCGGTGCTCCAACCGTCGCTCCAGGCACTCTGCTGACGCGTCGCTTCGTCCTGACCGTAGCGAAGGATGCCGAGCGCACGCAGCCGTACTTCCTGCGGCGGCCGCTCACGAATCGCGGTGGTCTGTACGACTGGTCCACGGCGCCGCCCGACGTGCGCGGTCTCCCGTTCGAGCCGCCGCCCGTCACTACGCGAGTGCGCTTGTTCATCGGTGGCGAGCCGGTGACCATCACGCGCGAGGTCGTGTACCGCTATCGCGATCAGGCGCTCGGCGAGATTCGGCGTCCGCTCTTCGTAACGCACGACGTCGATGTCGCCATCGCGCCGGAGGAGCTGCTGTGGCCCATCGACGGGGGCTCGCGTGAGCCACGCCACTTCACGGTCACGGTGACCAATCGCTCGCGTGGGGGGGGGGCCGCGTTTGTCCGCACGGCCGTCACGCCGCCGGCCGGCTGGCCGCCGATACCCGCCGAAAGCCTCGCGTTCACGCGCGAAGACGAGACGAAGAGTGTCCCGGTGACGGTCGCGCCGCCGACGGCGGACAGTCTAAAGCCGGGCACGTACGATGTGCGAGCGGGATCCCCGGGGGGGGGGGGCTGGCTCGAGATCATCGACTACCCGCACATCCGGCCTCGCGCGCTGACACGACCTTCGGTCGCACAGATCCGCGCGGCGCGTGTCGCGCTGCCCGCGCTCTCGCACGTCGGCTACGTGCGCGGCGCCGCCGATCGCGTGCCCGAAGCGCTGCTGGCCGTCGGCGTGCCGCTCGAGCTGATCAGCGCCGATTCGCTCGCGCGCGGCGATCTGTCGCGCTACGACGCGATCGTGATCGGCAGCCGCGCCTACGAAACCGAGCCGGCGCTTGTCGCCAACAATGGGCGGCTGCTCGACTACGCGAAGAACGGCGGTCTGCTGATCGTCCAGTACCAGCAGTATCCGTTCGTCGACGGCGGCTTCGCGCCGTTTCCGCTGAGCATTGCCCGCCCGCATGACCGGGTGACGGACGAGAACGCGCCGGTCACCGAGCTCGACCCTGCCAATCCCGTCTTTCATTATCCGAATGAAATCGGCGCCGAAGACTGGCGTGGGTGGATTCAGGAGCGCGGGCTGTACTTCGCGCACAGCTGGGACACGACCTATGTGCCGGTGCTCGAGATGCACGATCCCGGTCCGCCGACCCCGCCCGCCGAGCTGAAGGGTGGACTGCTGATCGCGCCGCTCGGACGCGGGACATATGTCTACACGGGGTTGAGTTTTTTTCGGCAGCTGCCCGCGGGAGTGCCTGGTCCGTATCGACTGTTCATGAATCTGTTGGGATTGAAGCGGCGCAATGTCCCGTAATCCAATTCGAAATGCGGAATTCGAAATGCGGAATGGACGCTTAGAATTCAATTCCGCATTCCGCATTCCACATTTCGCATTGATTGGTGCAGCGCTCCTGCTCGTCCTCACCGCATGTTCCCGGGACTCCCGTACTCCACTAGTCATCTACAGCCCCCACGGCCGCGATTTGCTCTCGCTGTTCGAGCATCGCTTCGAGGCGCTGCATCCTGACATCGACGTGCGCTGGCTCGACATGGGCTCGCAGGATGTGTACGATCGCGTCCGCTCCGAGCGCGCCAATCCGCAGGCGGACGTCTGGTTCGGTGGGCCTTCACTGATACTGGCGCAGGCCGCGGGCGACTCGCTGCTCGATTGCCGGCGCCCGGTGTGGGCGGATGCCATCGCCCCGCGCGGGCGCGGCGCCGGCGATTGCTACTTTGCGGCCTACGAGACGCCCGCAGTTTTTCTCTACGCTGAGAAGGTCGTGACACCCGCGGAGGCACCGCAGGATTGGGATGACCTCCTCGATCCGAAATGGAAAGGGAAGCTGATCATCCGCGACCCGCTCGCGAGCGGCACCATGCGCGCGGTATTCGGCTTCATCATCCTGCGCGGGATGAAGCAATCCGGCGACACGGCCGCCGGATTCGCGTGGCTGCGCCGGCTCGACGGACAGACGAAAGTCTATGAGCAAAACCCGGCGCTCGTGAGCGAGAAGATCGCCCGTCAGGAGGGGTTGGTCACCATCTGGGATCTGCCGGACGTCTTGATCAGCCGCCGGCGCGGCATGCCGATCGGGTATGTCTTTCCCAAGAGCGGCACGGTCGCCATCGAAGACGGGATCGCTGTGGTGCGCGGCGCGAAGCATCTCGCCGCGGCCCGGGCCTACGTGGATTTCGTCGGCAGCATCGAGATGCAGCTCGCGGCGGCGCGCGAGGTGTACCGGCTGCCCGCTCGACTCGACCTTTCTGCCGACTCGCTGCCTGAGTGGGTGCGGGACGTGCGTCGCCGCATGATTGTGGCCGACGTCGATTGGAATCTTGTGGCCGAGCACGGCGCCGAGTGGATGCGCTGGTGGGACCAGCACGTGCGCGGCACCGGAGGAGGCCATTGACCGGTTTCCTCCAGATTCAAGCGATCCAAAAACACTGGGACCACGGCGTGACGGTCGGTCCCATCTCGCTCGACATCGCCCGGGGCGAGATTCTGGCGCTGCTGGGGCCTTCAGGAAGCGGCAAGACGACGATGCTGCGGCTCCTGGCCGGCTTCGAGACGGCCGACGGCGGCCGCATCGCCGTGGCGAACGAGGATGTGACATCGCTGCTGCCCGCGCGGCGCCGCTTCGGCATGGTGTTTCAGCACTACGCGCTGTTTCCGCATCTCGACGTTGGGCAGAACGTCGGGTTTGGATTGGCCGGGAGCCGGGAGCGGGGCGCAGTCGAGGCCAAGGTCGCAGCGGCGCTCGCACTCGTCGATCTGACAGGCTACGAACGGCGCAAAGTACACGAGCTGTCCGGCGGCCAGCAGCAGCGCGTGGCGCTGGCACGCGCCCTCGCGCCCGAGCCGCGCGTGTTGCTGCTCGACGAGCCGTTGTCGAACCTCGACCCCGCGTTGCGCGAGCGGACGCGTCACGAGCTGCGGGAAGTCATCAAGCGCGTGGGGATCACCACGCTGTTCGTGACGCACGAGCAAGAAGAGGCGTTCGATCTGGGCGACCGCATCGCGGTACTTCATCAGGGGCGGCTGGAACAAGTCGGTGTGCCCGACGAGCTCTACGAGCACCCGACCAACCTCTTCGTCGCGACGTTCGTGGGTCGTGCCAACGTCTTTCGCGGGACGTCGGCGCGGGCGCTCGGCGCGAACGGCGACCGTGTCCTGGTAGTGCGACCGGAGCGCCTGCGATTTGCCGAGGCCGGTCTTCCGGGCATCGTGCGCGAGCGGCGCTACATCGGCGCCGCCGCGTTTTTTCTGGTCGAAGGGGACGACCACGAGCGCTTCGAGGTGCTGGCCGAGCCTGACGCCGCGAAGGTGGGCGCGCGGGTCTACGTCGAAGCCACGCGCGTGATCGCGCTGTGACACGGCGGCTTCGGAGATCCGACATCGCGGCGGCCGCGTTGACGCTGCTGCTCGCCTGGCTCGTGATCTATCCGATTCTCGTCGTCGGGGTTGACGCGGCGCACCCCACGGCCCTGACCGCATTCTTCACGCGGCCGGGGGAGTGGGCGGCGCTGTGGGCCAGCGTGTGGATCTCGCTGGTGAGCGTCGTCCTCGCGGCGGCGATCGGCGTACCACTCGCGTTTCTGTTCGAGTGGTTCGATTTCCCGGGCCGCAAGACGCTCGGCGCGCTGATCGCGCTGCCGGTGGTGCTCCCGCCGCTCGTCGGCGTGATCGCGTTTCTCTTTTTGTTCGGCGAGTCAGGATTCGTCGCCCGCGCCGTCCAGTCGCTGCTCCATCTCCAGAATGCGCCGTGGCGGTTGCAGGGCGCCGTGGCGATTCTGCTCGTGCACGCCTACTCGATGTACGTCTACTTCTATCTCTTCACGCGCGCGGGACTCGCCAAGCTCGACGTCTCGATGCTGGAAGCTGCGCAGGCGTTGGGCGCCGATCGGCGCGCGACGTTGTGGCGCGTGATCGTGCCGCTGCTCCGTCCCTCGCTCGTCGGGGCCGCGATGCTCACGTTCATGACCGCGCTCGGCTCGTTCAGCGCGCCCTACATCTTTGGCGGTGGCTTTCGGGTGATGACGACGCAGATCGTCGCGACGAAGTTGAACGGCGATTTGCCGCTCGCCATGGTCGAAACCGTGGCGCTCGCGCTGGTAGCCATTGCCGGCCTGGTGATCCTGCGGCGTACGGAGGGAGATGACATCCTCGTCGCGCTGGGGAAGGGCATCGCTCCGCGGCCGCGGCCGATCCGGCGGGCGAGCGTGCGCTGGCTCGCGGCGATCGCTGGTTGGGGCCTCGCGGCGCTGTTATTGCTGCCGCACCTGACGCTCGGCTTGGTCTCGCTGGTACCGTACGGCGCGTGGACGACAGAAATTCTTCCGCCCGTGATCAATCTCGAGAACTACCGCCGCCTCTTTTCGGAGGCCGAGCGGCTGCGCCCGATGGTGAATTCGCTGTGGATGGCGGCGGCGAGCACGGCGGTGGCGGTGGCACTCGCCCTCGTCGGAGCCTGGTTGGTGGTGCGTCGGCGCGTTGTGTTGCGTCGCGCCATCGAAGCACTGCTGGCGCTGCCGTGGGCCCTCCCGGGCACCGTCTTCGCGATCGCGCTCGCGATCACTTTCAGCGTCCACGCGCCGCTGCAGCTGCGATTCGTGCTGGTGGGGACCGCGGTCATTCTTCCCCTCGCCTACCTCGTGCGCGCGCTGCCGCTCACGGGGCGGGGCATTCTCGCCGCGTATCGGCAGCTCGATCCCTCGCTCGAGGAAGCCGCGGCGAGTCTCGGCGCGGGCCGCTGGCGCACGCTTGCGCGCGTGACGCTGCCGCAGCTCCGACCCGGCCTCGCGGCCGGCGCGAGCCTCGCGTTCGTCGCGGCGCTCGGGGATATCGTGGCGTCGATCGTGCTCTACACCTATGAGACACGGCCCGTGTCCATCGAAATCCTGTCGAGCCTGCGGCTTGCTGAGACCGGTGTGGCCGCCGCTTTCGGAGTCGTGCTGATGCTCGTGAGCGCCGTCGTGCTCGGCGTGGGGGCGCGCCGATGAGGCGCCTGTGGGTACTCATGGCCGTCTGCTTCGTGGACATGATGGGCTTGATGCTGGTCGCGCCGTTGATGCCGTTCTACGCGCTCGATCTCAAGGCGCCGGAGTGGCTGGTGGGACCGCTTATCGCCTCGTTCGCCGTCGCGCAGCTCATCTCCTCGCCGGTCTGGGGCAAGTTCTCGGACCGTTATGGTCGCCGGCCCGCCATGCTGATCGGTCTTGGCGCATCGGCATTCGCCTACGTCATCTTCGGTTTTGCCAACACGCTGTCGATGCTGTTTGCTTCGCGCATCGTGCAGGGGCTCGGCGGTGGCACGACCGGCGTCGCGCAGGCCTACGTCGCCGACACGATGGAGCCGAGGGAACGGGCGAAGGCGCTGGGATGGTTGTCGGCAGCCACCAGCGCCGGTGTTGTGATAGGTCCTTTCATCGGTTCCGCGGCGTACAATTTTGGCCGGCAGACGCCGGGACTCGTCGCGGCAGTGATGGTCCTGATCAATGTCTTCTTCGCGTGGAAGTGGCTACCGGAATCGCGCGCGGCACACGCGCGCAGTCCCAGCGGGCACTTCGTGGTGCCCGAAGCTCGGTCCGTGCGCCAGGCGCTCTGGGAGATCCTCCGTCAGCCGACCACGCCGGCACATCGCGTCATCTGGATCTATGTCGTGGGCATGCTGGCGCTGAACGTCGTAATCGGCGTGCTCGCCTTGTATCTCAAGGACACGTTCGCCATCAGCGCGCGCACCATCGGATACTTCTTCCCGATTTTTGGCGTGGTAGGCGTCCTCATGCGCGCGACGATCGTGGGTTGGTTCAACGCGCGTTTCGGCGAGATCCGCACCATGCAGATCGGCACGATCTCGCTGCTCCTGGGCCTCGCGCTGATGCCGCTGCCTGCCGGTCTGCTTTCGCCAGCCCGCGCCATGCCCCTGTTTATTGTCTTCCTCATCCTCGTTCCCATGGGGACCGCGCTGCTGTTTCCTGCATCGACCTCGTTGGTGAGCGAGCGGACCGACCGACACGAGCTCGGGTTGGTCATGGGAGCGCAGCAAACCTTCCGCGGCATCGTCAGCATCGTCGGCCCCATCGGGGCCACGGTGGTGTTCGCCACGCTGGGACATGGAGTGCCGTTCCTGCTCGCGGCCGCCGTGGTCGGTGTGGCGGGGATTCTCGCGTTCCGCGAGCGGCCCCACGACCCGGTGGCGGCAACCGCCTGAGAACCGCTACTTTCTGGCCATGACTTTCGCCGTCTATCTCGCTCTCCTGAGCTGGCTGCTTACTCCACCGCCCCCGCCCTCGGCCGCCGCGCGGCCGAAGCTCGTCGTCGTCATCACCGTCGACCAGTTGCGGCCCGACTACTTCACGCGCTGGAAGAGCCAGCTGACGGGCGGATTGGGGCAGCTGGCCAACGAGGGGGCGTTCTTCACCGACGGCTATCAGGACCACGCCGTCACGGAGACGGCGCCCGGTCATGCGACGATTCTCTCTGGCATGTGGCCCGCGCATACCGGCATCATCCGCAATTCGCAGGGCGTGCAGGACTCGCTGGCGCCGCTGCTCGGCACGACGGGCCCGGGTGCCTCGCCGCGCCGCTTCCGAGGCACGACGCTGGTCGACTGGCTGAAGGCCGTCGATCCGAACGCCCGCGCGCTGTCGGTGAGCCGCAAAGACCGCGGCGCGATCCTGCCTATCGGGCAGTCGAAAGAGCAGGTCTACTGGTACCAGTCGGGCTTGTTTACGACGAGCCGCTACTACGCCGACTCGCTGCCGTCGTGGGTCCAGGCGTTCAACGCTCGACGCTTGCCGTTCAAGGCGGCCAATACGGTCTGGTCGCTGCTGCTCCCGGACAGCGCGTACAAAGAAGCGGACAACGAGCTGTGGGAGAATGGCGGAACGGGCGTCGTCTTCCCGCATCGGCTGCCGCTCGACAGCGTGCAAGCGGCAGCGGCGGTGGTGGGCGTGCCCGCCATGGATTCCCTGACGCTGCTCTTCGCGCTCGAAGGGTTCGAGGCGCTGCGGCTCGGCAGGAAAGGGACTGACATTCTCGCCGTGAGTCTGTCCACGACCGATGCCGTTGGACACGCGTTCGGCCCCGACTCGCGCGAGATTCACGATCAGGTCCTGCGGCTCGACCACTATCTCGCCTGGTTCTTGAAGCGTCTGACCGACCGCGTGGGACGCGACAACATCGTCATCGTCCTCACCGCGGATCACGGTGTGACGTCGTTCCCGGAACGGACCCGGGCCAAGACCGGTGGGGCGGCGTATCGCGTATTGCTCGATACGCTGATCACTGCGGTCAACCACGATCTCGACCGGCTAGCCGGCGCGGGTGGGGCGCCCCGCGAGTGGCTGGAGTTCGAGCAGGGCATGCTGTTTCTGCGCGACAACGGTCGCTTCGCCGCGATCGGCGTGAAGACCGACAGCGTCCTCGACGCGCTCACGTCCCGGATCGTGCGTCTGCAGGGCGTCGCGCGCGTGATCAAGCCCGCTGACCTGGCGCGCGCCGACACCGCGTCGGATCCCGTCGCGCGGCGCTGGCTGCACCAGCTCGCGCCCGACGCGGGCGTGGTCCTCACGGTGACGCTGCAGCCGGGGTCGGTCTGGGACATCCCCAACGTGCCGATCGCGATGCACGGCCAGCCATCTGAGGACGATACGCGCGTGCCGATCATCTTCTGGGGCCGCGGCGTGCGCGGTGGGTCGTACGCGGGGCGCATGAATTCGGTCGACATCGCCCCCACGCTCGGCGTGCTGCTCGGTGTATCTCCCTTGTCGCTCGTCGACGGGCACGCCCGCACCGAAGCGCTGGTGCCGAGGAACTAGCCGTGGTGCAGAAGCAGTCGGCGAATCAGATCCGCCGCATCGAGGAGCTGCAGCACTACGTGCGCAGTGTGGACCACATCAAGAAGCTGGTCGCGGAGCTCGAATCCAGCCGGGCCGCACGACCCAAAATCATCGAGAACATCTGCGGGAACATCGCGCGGGAGCTGTCACAGATGCGGCAGCGGGCGCTCACCGCGAATCTCGGCACCCTGCCTGACGTGGCCGGCCAGTTGGCGATCGTGGCGAGCCGCGCAGGGACGGGGATCAACATGAAGGTGCGCGCGCTGGCGGATGGTGTGAACAGCATGACGATGCAGCTGGATCAGGCGCTCAGGATGGCCCACGAGGCGCCGCCCGAAAAAGACAAAGAGAAAGCCCAATCGTAGCGATCAGCTGTCGCGCGCTTACGAAGCGCTTCGGTGACGTCGTGGCCGTCGCGGGTCTCGATCTCACCGTCGGCGCGGGTGAATGCTTTGGACTGCTCGGCCCCAACGGCGCCGGGAAGACCACCACCATCGAGATCCTCGAGGGGCTGACGCTGCCCGACAGCGGCGACGTCGAGATTCTCGGCACCCCATGGCGCGAAGGCGCCGCCGGCCGCGCCCTGCGCGAGCGCCTCGGCATTCAACTGCAGGAAACGCAGCTCGCCGACAAGCTGACCGTCAGCGAAGTGCTCAGGCTGTTTCGATCGTTTTATCGACAGTCACATACGGTTGATGAGGTGCTCGCGCTCGTCGAGCTCGAGGAAAAGCGCAACGCGCGCGTGGTGACGCTGTCCGGCGGACAAAAGCAACGGCTGGCGGTGGCGTGCGCGCTCGTGAGCAAGCCCGAGCTGTTGTTCCTCGATGAGCCCACGACGGGTCTCGACCCGCAATCGCGCCGGCAGCTGTGGGAAATCATCCGCCGGTTCCGCGCGGCCGGCGGCACAGTGCTGCTCACGACGCACTATATGGAGGAAGCCGAGCGGCTGTGTGACCGCGTCGCGATCATGGATCACGGCAAGGTCATCGCGCTCGGCACGCCGCGCGAGCTGATCGCGTCGCTCGGGGCGGAGCACGTCATCGAATTCGCGCTCAGCGACGGCCTCCCCGACGATCTCATGGACGCGATCCGCGGCGTGGGCGGCGTGACCGCGGTCCGCCCCGGTGCCGGCGCGGGAGGACTCTCGTTGACCGTCACCGAGCTGCATCGCACGCTACCCGCGCTGCTCTCCCTGCTGCAGCAGCGGCGGCTCGAGCTCTCGTCGCTCACCACGCATCACGCCACGCTCGACGACGTCTTCGTCGCGCTCACGGGACGGCAGCTCCGTGATACGTGAGCATCCGATGTACCAGCTGGCACTCTCGCGCATGCGCGAGTTTTACCGGGAGCCGGAAGCGGTGTTCTGGGTGTTCGGCTTTCCCATCGTGCTCGCGTTCGCGCTGGGGCTCGCCTTTCGCAATACCGGACCGGGAAAGCTGCAGGTCGGCGTGGTCGCCGGGGCGGGCGACAGCGCGCTCGCGGTCGCGCTCGATTCGTCCCCGCGACTCGTCGCCACGGTGCTCGATACGGCGACCGCGCGCCTGCGGCTGCGGACCGGCCGCGTGGCGCTGCTCGTGGTGCCGGGGGATCCCGTCGTTTACCGCTACGACTCGACCCGCACCGAGAGTGGGCTCGCGCGCCTGGAAGTCGACGATGTGCTGCAGCGGGCGCGCGGTCGAAAGGATCTCGTCGCCGTCCGCGACGACCGCGCGGTCGCTCCGGGCTCGCGCTACATCGACTTCCTGATCCCCGGGCTGCTCGGCATGAATCTCCTGGGGAGCGGCATTTGGGGCGT
>WNFC01012496.1_pt1 | contig 40256 bp, 42 predicted proteins | sample 5400541 | NCBI WGS metagenome assembly WNFC01 (sample SAMN13153342, study PRJNA577476) | soil metagenome | isolation source: 120 cm saprolite under Douglas fir tree site 2 hole 2 replicate 1 | place: USA:California | collected 2015-04-18 | reverse complement strand
CCCGAGTCGTAATGGCACTGGGGGCCCGTCGGCCAACACGACCGCTCCCGCGCTCGGGCGCGGACCCTACATCCACGCGCCGCCGTCGACGCGCAGGACCTTGCCCGTGATCCAGGCCGCGTCGTCGGAAGCGAGGAAGACTGCCGCACGACCGATGTCGACCGGCTCGCCCGCACGGCCGAGCGGGATGGTCTGCAAGACCGCGTCGCCGTGGAAGCGGATCAGCCGCTCCCCCATCTCCGAGCGCACGAGGCCCGGCGCGATCACGTTCACCCGCACACCGGCGCTCGCCACCTCCTTGGCGAGCACCTTGGCGAGCGCGTTCACACCGGCCTTGGCGACGTGATACGGGGCGCCGCCCGCCTGCGCCGCGTCGGCGCCGATCGAGGAGATGAAGAGGAAGACGCCCTTGCGCGCGACGACGTGCGGGATCGCCGCCCGCGCCGTCCAGAAGGCCCCGTCGAGATCGGTGGCGAGGACACGGCGCCACTCGGCCGGATCGGTCTTCGCCACGCTCGCAACCCGCGCTGCCACGCCGGAGTTCGCCACCGCGACGTCGAGCCCGCCGAGGAACTCGACCGCCTGGGCGACCATCGCCTCCACCGCCTCTCGCTCCCCGACGTCGGCCTGGAGCGCCAACGCTCGCCGCCCGAGCGCCCGCACCTCCGCCGCCGTCGCCTCCGCGGCCTCGCGGTCGCGGCGATAGTTGATCGCCACGTCCGCACCCTCGCGCGCGAGCTCGACGACGATGCCGCGCCCGATGCCCCGGCCCCCGCCGGTCACGAGTGCGGTCTTGCCCTCGAGCTTGCCCATCGTTCGACGCCGAACGCCTAGCTTGCCGGCTCGCCCGAGTCGGCGAGCACGGTCATGACGTTGTCGCGCACCTCGGCGAAGCCGCCGCCGAGACGCAGGCGCAGCACTCCCGCGTCGGCACGATACGCGAGCTCGCCCGGCTCGAGCGCGGTCACCAGCGCCGCGTGGTCGGGGAGGACGCCGATCTGCCCCCAGGCGCCTTCCGTCGTTACCTCGCGCACGTCGGCGTCCACCAGCTCGCGCTCGGGCGTGTACACGCGCAGGCGGAAGCGATCCGCCATTCAGGCCGCCATCTGACGCGCCTTCTCGCACGCGTCGTCGATCGTGCCCACCATGTAGAAGGCCTGCTCGGGCAGGTCGTCGTGTTTGCCCTCGACGATCTCGCGGAAGCCGCGGATGGTCTCCGGGAGCGGCACGTAGACGCCCTTGTAGCCGGTGAACTGCTCGGCCACGTGGAAGGGCTGGGAGAGGAACTTCTGGATCTTGCGCGCCCGGGCGACGGCGAGCTTGTCGTCCTCGGAGAGCTCGTCCATGCCGAGGATGGCGATGATGTCCTGCAGGTCCTTGTAGCGCTGCAGGATCGCCTGGACTTGTCGGGCCACGCGGTAATGTTCCTCGCCGACCACCGCCGGGCTCAGGATGCGCGAGGTCGAGTCGAGCGGGTCGACGGCGGGGTAGATGCCGAGCTCGGCGATCTGTCGCGAGAGCACGGTGGTCGCGTCCAGGTGCGCGAAGGTGGTCGCCGGCGCCGGGTCGGTCAGGTCGTCGGCGGGGACGTAGATCGCCTGCACCGAGGTGATGGAGCCCTTCTTGGTGGTGGTGATGCGCTCCTGGAGCTCTCCGATGTCGGTGCCGAGGGTCGGCTGGTAGCCGACGGCCGACGGCATGCGCCCCAAGAGCGCCGACACCTCCGAGTTCGCCTGCACGAAGCGGAAGATGTTGTCGATGAAGAGGATGACGTCCTTCCCCTCCTCGTCGCGGAAGTACTCGGCCACGGTGAGCGCCGAACACCGACACGCCGCCGTGCTGCTTGGCGACGTTGTTGATGAGCTCCAGGATGATGACGGTCTTTCCCACGCCGGCGCCGCCGAAGAGCCCGATCTTCCCGCCCCGCTGGTAGGGGGCGAGGAGGTCGACCACCTTGATCCCGGTCTCGAAGGCCTGCACCTGCGTCTCCTGGTCGGTGAAGGCCGGGGCCTCGCGATGGATGGGGTAGCGTTTCGCGGCCGCGATCGGCCCGCGCTCGTCGACCGGCTCGCCGACCACGTTCATGATGCGGCCGAGGGTCGCCTCGCCGACCGGCACCTGGATGCCGTCCCCCGTGTCGCGCACCTCCTGCCCGCGCTTCAAGCCGTCGGTCGAGTCCATGGCGATCGTACGCACGGTCTTCTCGCCCAGGTGCAGCGCCACCTCGACGACCAGGTTCCAGGGCCGGTCGTCGATGGCGGGGTTGGTGATCTGGAGGGCGTTGAAGATCGCGGGCACGTTCCCGTCGGGAAACTCCACGTCCACGGCGGGGCCGATTACCTGCGTGATGCGTCCGATGCTGGGCATGAGCGGAGCTATCCTTTCAGCGCCTCGGCGCCCGAGACGATCTCCATCAGCTCCTTGGTGATGGTCGCCTGGCGGGCGCGGTTCATGGAGAGCGTGAGACTGTCGATCATCTCGCCGGCGTTCCTGGTCGCATTGTCCATCGCCGTCATGCGCGCGCCCTGCTCGCTCGCGGCCGCTTCGAGGAGGGCCTGGGTGATGAGCGCCTCGACGTAGCGGGGCAGGAGGCGCGCGAGGAGAGCGGGGCGCTCCGGCTCGAAGATGTAGTCGACGGAGGGCGCGTCCGTGGCGGGCGCGAGCGCCGAGCGGAAGCGCGTGTAGACGAGGTGGACGGCGTCCGTCTCCTCGGCGACGAAGCGGCGCGTCACCTCCTGGGCCAGCTCCGCGGCCAGGGCCGCGGGCACCGTGCTGAGGATGCCCTGGCGATGCGCCACCACCCGCGCCGAGCGCCGGCGATAGTACTCGAGACCCTTCCGTCCCACGACGACGATGGCCGTCTCCGCCGCCGCCCGCTGCCGCACGAGGCCCTCCGCGAAGCGGAGCAGGTTCGCGTTGTAGCCGCCGCAGAGGCCACGGTCGCTGGTCAGCACGAGGAGGTCGATCCGTTGCTCGGGTCGCCGGGCGAGGAGCGGATGGGCCTCCGGCTCGACGCCGGCGACCACCGCCGTGAACATCTCGCTCAGCTTGGCGGCATAGGGGCGGGCGCGCTCCGCCGCCTCCTGCGCCCGCCGAAGCTTGGCGGCCGCCACCATCTTCATCGCCTTGGTGATCTGCTGGGTGGAGCGGACGGTGGCGATCCGCTTGCGGAGGGCCTTGAGGCTCGGCATCGGGCTCTAGGAGTCCGTCCGGGTAATCGTGGCGAGCGAGGCGAACGAGCCGGGGAGCGAGAGCGGCAAGCGCAGCGACGACCGACGAGGTGCGGCGCGCGGGACGCGCGCCGGGAGTTGGTCGCCGCAGGAGGGAGGAGCGAGCACGCCGCTCGCAGCCCCCGGATCGTTCGCCGCAGCCGCCATGATTACCCGGACGGCCTCCTAGGCCTTGAACAGAGACCCGAAGGCGGTGAGCGCGGCGTCGATCTTCGCCCTGACGTCGTCGGTCAGCTCCTTCTTTTCCCGCAGCAGCGTCAGGACGGCCGCGTGCTTCGCCTCGAGGAAGGCGTAGAGGTCGCGCCGAGGCGCTGGCCTCGATCCAGCTGCCGCTTCGTGGCCGCGTCGAGGTCGGAGCCGAACTGCGCGAAGGCCGCCATCTCGCGGTACTGCGCCAGCTCGAGGCGGAGCGGTGCGGCGACCTTCTTCATCGCTTTCACCTGCGCGTTGCCCCCCACACGCGACACCGAGATGCCGACGTTCACCGCCGGCCGGACGCCCGAGTAGAAGAGGTCCGACTCGAGGAAGATCTGGCCGTCGGTGATCGAGATGACGTTGGTCGGGATGTAGGCCGAGACGTCGCCGGCCTGCGTCTCGATCAGCGGCAACGCGGTGAGCGAGCCGCCGCCCTGGTCGTTGCTCATCTTGGCGGCCCGCTCGAGGAGACGCGAGTGGAGGTAGAAGACGTCGCCCGGGTACGCCTCGCGGCCCGGCGGCCGGCGGAGCAGCAGGGAGAGCTGGCGGTACGCCGTCGCGTGCTTGGAGAGGTCGTCGTAAATGACGAGCGCGTGGCGGCCGCTGTCGCGGAAGTATTCGCCCATGCTGCAGCCGCTGTAGGGCGCGATGAACTGGAGGGGCGCGGGCTCGGAGGCGGACGCCACCACCACGGTGGTGTAGTCCATCGCGCCCTCGCGCGCGAGCTTGTCCACCACCTGCGCCACCGTCGAGCGCTTCTGCCCGATGGCGACGTAGAAGCACTGCACGTCGCCGCCGCGCTGGTTGATGATGGCGTCGAGCGCGATGGCGGTCTTGCCCGTCTGCCGGTCGCCGATGATGAGCTCGCGCTGGCCGCGGCCAATGGGAATCATCGCGTCGATCGCCTTGATGCCGGTCTGGAGCGGCTCCTTGACCGGCTGGCGGACGACGATGCCGGGCGCCTTCAGCTCGATGCGACGGCTGGCGGTCGTCTTGATGGGCCCCTTGCCGTCGACGGGCTGGCCGAGCGCGTTCACCACGCGCCCGAGGAGCGCCTCGCCCACCGGGACCTCGGCGATGCGGCCGGTGCGCCGGACCTCGTCGCCCTCCTTGATCTCCTGCTGCTCGCCCAGGATGGCGGCGCCGACGTTGTCCTCCTCGAGGTTGAGCACGATGCCGTAGATGCCGCGCGGGAACTCGATCAGCTCGCCCGCCGCTGCCTGGTCGAGGCCGTAGATGCGGGCGATGCCGTCGCCGCAGGAGAGCACCATGCCCGTCTCCCGCACCTCGAGCTGCTTCGCGTACTCCTTGATCTGCTCGCGGATGATGTCGCTGATCTCCGCCGCGCGGATCTGCATCGCTGTTCCCCCCGGCCGGCGGTTAGCTGCCGCCCTCGGCCATCTCCTTCGTCAGGCGCGCGAGCTGGGTCCGCAGGCTCCCGTCGTAGACCGTCCCGCCGATATCGAGCACGACGCCGCCGATCAGCTCGGGGGCGAGCTCGGTGGCGGCGAGAATCCTCTCGCGGCCCGTGAGGCGCCGCGCCAGCTCGATGAGCTCGTTCCGCTCGGCCGCGCTGAGCGCCGTGGCCGAGCGGATCGCGACGCGGGTGCGCCCGAGCTCGTCGTCGAGCAGGGTGTCGTACCAGCGCGCGAGGTCGGGCAGGATCGCGAGCCGATCCCGCTCGGCGAGCAACCCGATCAGGTTGCGCACCGTCGGCGAGAGCCCGAGCGCCTCCGCGACCCCCCTGGCGGTCCGGAGCCGCGCTGCCGCGTCGATCACCGGGCTCAGCACGAGCGGGCGGAGCCGGGGCTCGTCGAACGTGGCCGCCGCCCGATTGAGCTCCTCGCCCGTCGTCTCGAGGGTCCCGTCCTCGCGGGCCAGCGCGAGCACGGCACGCGCGTAGCGCTTGCCGAGGCGACCGGTCACGCCGGCGCTCCGGCGCCGGCAACGAACTCGCGCACGAACCGCTCCTGATCCTCGGGCCGGATCGCCTGGCGGATGAGCGCCGTCGCCTGCCGCACCGCTTCTTCGATCACCTCGGCGCGCAGCGCTGCCCGCGCCGCGGCGAACTCGTGCTCGGCCAGCAGTCGGGCGTCGGTGCGAATGCGCTCCGCGGCCGTCCGGCCGAGTGCGAGGAGCGTCTCGCGCTCGCGCTCCGCGGTGGCCCTCAGGTCGGCGCGCAGCTGGGCGCGCAGCGCCGGGAGGTTCTCGACGTCGCGCGCGAGCGCGGCGCGCAGCGCCTCTGCCTCGGCGCGGGCCCGCGCCCCCGCCTGCAGCGCCTCGCGCAGGCGCGCCGTGCGGGCGCGGAAGTACTCGACCGCCGGGGGTCGCAGGTAGCGCACCAGCACCGCGACGAAGATGGCGAAGTTGAGGGCCGGCCAGAGGAGGTTGCCGACCGTCGCGTGCTGTGCCGCGTGCTCCGTCATGCGGAGCGCCCCAGGATCTTCTGGGCCACGATGCGGGCGATCTCACCCGCGGAGTCGCGGAGCCCGAGGCGCGCCCTCGCCACCTCCTCGGCGACCTGCGCGCGGACGTCGGTGAGCGTCCGCTGCGCCTCGGCGCGCGCTTCGGCGATCAGCCGCTGCTGCTCGGCTTCCGCCTGACGCAGCATTTCCTGCATCTCGCTCTGCGCCTCGCCCTTCGCCTGGTCGAGCGCCGCCGCATGCTCCGCCCGCAGGCGTTGGGCCTCCGCCTGGATCGCACGGGCCTCCCTCACGGCGCCCTCCGAGCGGGCGGTCCGCTCGCGGATGACGCGCAGGGCGGGGTCGAACCACAGGCGCTTCAGCACGACCCAGAGCGCGACGAAGAGCGCTATCTGAACCACCAGCGTGTAGTCGATACTCATCGCGCGGTCCGGCCTCGACCCGCCTTAACTACCCGACGCGCCGCAGCAATTCCAGAGAGGGAGGGAGGTGCGGCTACTTGGCGAGCTCGGAGTGCACCCTGAAGGCGACACCCTCTTGCGGGCGCTCGTCCTTGGGGAAGAAGGCGACCTTTCGATCCCTGTCGGCCCGCCCGGCCTCGGTGCCGGCCATCGTGCACTGCCCTTCGAAGATGACCCCCTCGTGAATGACGAGGATCGGCGTCGAGATGTTGCCGAAGACCTTGCCCGGCGCGCGGATCTCGAGCCGTTTGCGAGCCGTGATGTCGCCCGTCACCTTGCCGTGCACCACGACCGAGGTCCCGGTGATCTGCGCGTTGACGACCGCGCCCTCGCCGATGGTGAGTGCGTCCTGCGCCGTGATCTCGCCTTCCACCTGACCCTCGATGCGGACTGTCCCCTCGAAGGTGAGCTTGCCGCTGACCCGGCTACCCTTGCCGAGGAACGCGCTGGTTCCGCCCGTCTCGTCCACCTGCGTCGTCTTGTCGCGCTCGAACATCTCCCCCTCCCGTGGCGCAGGATCCCGGGGCGGCACCGGGGCAGCCCCGGGACCGAATCCCCGAGGCCGATCGCTCCGCTCACGGTCCTTGCCGAATAGCGCCATTGCAGCTTTGAGGTGCCGCCGGTCTTGCCCGGCGGCCACGGTGGTCGGCTTCCAAAAAAACGGCCCGCTTCTAGCACCGCCTCCCCGACGGTGTCAAAGCAGTCAGGCGCGCGGCAGGGCCTGGCGGAGGCGGTCGATCAGGCGGTCGAGCTCGGCGTCGGAGTAGAACTCGATCTCGATCGAGCCCCCCCGCGGGTGACGCGTGATCCGCACGCGCGTGCCGAGACCCCGCGTGAGCTCCTCGGCGAGTCCACGCAGATGGACGTCGGTCGGACGGCCCGCGGTCGGCTGCTTCCCCTGCCGCGCACGCCTGGCGGCCGCCAGACGCTCGGTCTCGCTCTTGGTCAGGCGGCGCGTGACGATCTCGCGCGCGAAGCTCACCTGCTCCGTCACCCCTTCGATCGCCAGCACGGCGCGCGCGTGGCCCGCCGTCAGCTCCCCGCTCTCGAGCTGGGCCTTCACCGCATCGGGGAGGCCGAGCAGCCGCAGCGTGTTCGTGATCGCCGGCCGGCTCTTCCCGACCCGCTCGGCGAGCTCGTCCTGCGTGAGCCCGTGCTGGTCGAGCAGCTGGCGGTAGGCCTCGGCCTCCTCGAGCGCGGTCAGGTTCTCGCGCTGCACGTTCTCGATCAGGGCGAGCTCGAGGCGGTCCTCGGCGCGGGCCTCGCGCACGATGACCGGGACCCGCTCGAGCCCGGCGCGCGCCGCCGCGCGCAGCCGCCGCTCGCCGGCGATCAGCTCGTAGCGCCCCGCGATGCGGCGCGCGACCAGCGGCTGCAGGAGCCCGTGGCGGCGGATCGAGTCGGCGAGGAGCCCGAGCGCCTCCTCGTCGAAGTGCCGGCGCGGCTGCTCGGGGTTGGGCACGATCTCGTGGATCGGCACCGCCAGCTCGCTCGGCGCCGCGGCGGGCACCCGCCGCTCCTGCGGCGCCGGAAAGAGCGCCTCGATACCCTTCCCCAGTGCCTTCCGCACCCCGCTCTCCATTCAGCGTTTCTTTCTAAGTCCGAGCCGCACCGTCACGCCTCCGCGTCGCGCTGCACGGGCTCGGTCAGCGCCGGCGCGGCGATCTCGCGCGCGAGCGCGCGGTACGCCACCGCTCCCCGCGAGCCGGGGTCGTAGAGGAGCACCGGCATGCCGTGGCTCGGGCTCTCCGACACGCGTACGTTGCGAGGGATGACGGCGCGAAAGACCTGGTCGCCGAAGTGGGAGCGGACCTCGTCCTGGACCTGGCGAGCGAGGCTGTTCCGCCCGTCGAACATCGTGAGCAGCAAACCCTCGAGGGCGAGCGTCGGGTTCAAGGCGTCGCGTACTCGGCCGACCGTGTCGAGGAGCGCTGTCAGCCCCTCGAGCGCGTAGTACTCACACTGGAGCGGCACGAGCACCGAGTCCGCCGCGCGCAGCGCGTTCACGGTGAGCAAGCTGAGCGACGGCGGGCAATCAATCAGGATGAAGTCGTACCGGGTGCGGACGCTCGCGAGGGCATCGTTCAGCCGGTTCTCGCGCGCCAGCTGGGGGACGAGCTCGACCTCGGCACCCACCAAGTCCCGCGTGGCCGGTGCGACGGCAAGCCGCTCGATGGCCGTGCGCCGCACGATGTCCGTCAGGGCGCGGCCACCGAGCAAGGCCTCGTAGATCGTGTCTTCGCCGTCGGCGGGCCGAACGCCGACGCCCGTCGTCGCGCTGCCCTGCGGATCGAGGTCGACGAGAAGCGTCGGGTGCCCCTGGAGCGCCAACGCCGCCGCGAGGTTGATGGCCGTGGTGGTCTTCCCCACCCCACCCTTCTGATTGGCCACCGCGATCACTCGGCCCATCACCCAGCTCCACCCGTCGAGGGAGCGGAAGCGATCCCGCCCCCACGCCACGCGCGTCGTTTAGCATATGAGCCGCTGCTATGAAACAGGCGGGCCGCGATCGAAGAAAAGAAGCGTCCGGGCGGCGCCGCCCGGCAGGGCATAGTCCTGCCGAGCGGCCAGTCGAAACCCATGCTCGAGGGCGCGCTCGCGAGCCAGACCCACCGTGCGCGGCGTCTGCATCGCGATCGCCGTCCCATGCGGTGCCAGGAGCGGCATCGCCAGGGCGAGAAAGACATCGAGCCTGAGCGCGCGCGAGATCGCAACCGCGGCGCGCCCCGCTAGCTCGGGATCGGTCGCCGCCTCCTCGGCACGCATCTCGAGGATGCGGGCGGCCGGAAGCGGGATGGCGCGGATCGCCTCGCGCAGGAAGCTCGCGCGTCGGCGTCGGGACTCGATCAGCGCGATCTCGAGGTCCGGGCGGAGACACGCGATCACGATTCCCGGGAAACCAGCGCCGCTACCGACGTCGATGACGAGCCCCCTCCTCGGGATATGCGCGGCGGGTGCGAGCGAGTCGATGACGTGGTCGCGTACCAGACTCGGGAGGCCGCGCGCTCCGGTCAGGTGAATGCGGCGGTTCCAGACCGCGAGCAGGTCGAGGAAGCGAGCCAGCCGGTCGACCGCGCCGTAGCCCACGTCGACACCGAGCTCGCGCGCCGCGGCGTGCAGGAGCCGGACCTCCGCAGGCGTCATGCGCGCCGAGCCATGGGCCAGCAGGTGGGGCCGCGGCCGGGAGCGCGACCCAAGATTCCGGACCGAGGCCCGCGGTCGAGCGCCGAGAAGGCGGGGCGCGCAACGACGAGGAATACCCGTGCGGTATATCGAGGAGTTCCGCGCCCCGGCTCCGACGGCGATCGGCCGCGGGGCGACGGGAGCGAATCTTGCGTCACGCTCCTAGTGTCCCGAACCCGAACATTAGCTCGCGGGTGGCTTCGGGTTCGGCGGCCTCCGCATCCGATCGGCGGGCAGGATGATCACTTTCCGATAGTGGCCCTCGCCCTGGCTCCGCGTCGAAATGGCGGTATCGCCCTGCAAGGTCACGTGGACCACGCGCCGGTCCCTGGCGCTCATGGGGTTCAGCGTGACGGGCCGCCCGGTCTGCTTGGCCTTCTCAGCGAGCCGCCGCGCCAGTTGAGTCAGATGTTCGAGCCGTCGCTCCCGATAACGTTCGACGTCAATCATCACCCGCCCCGAAACCGCGTCATCTCGGCCGACGATCCGATTCACGATGTACTCGAGGGCATCGAGAGTCTGTCCACGCCTGCCGATGAGGAGGCCGCCGCTGTCGGCGCTCACCGCGAGCAGGACGCTCCCCGGGTCCTCTCCGGGCCCCACCTGGACAGCGCACGAGACGCCAAGGCGCGAGAGGATGGCCTCGAGCGTGTCCTTGCACTTGAGCTGGAACGCCGCAGACGGCGCCGCCGCGTGAGATGTTGCCTCTGGTGGGGGCTGGGTGCGCGGGTCTCGAGCCTGTCGGTGCGCAGGTTCGGCGTGCTCCACCGGTGGCAAGGTTTCCCGGGAATCCATTTCGGACGCTTCGCTCTCCAAACCATGGAGTCGGGAGAGCAGGGGCGCGCGCACCGTTGCCCTGACACGGGCCTTCTTTCCCCCGAACCCGAGTAATCCCCGGGTCGCACCGGTGAGGATCTCGATCTCCACCTGGTCGCGGGTGACATTCAGGGCACGGAGGGCGCTCTCTATGGCGTGGTCGATGGTATCCCCCTCGCTTTCGATCGACCGCATATCGTCTCCTCACTTCATGGACCGCATCATGAGGTACTGCTGTCCGATGGTGAGCAGGTTGTTGATCAACCAGTAGAGAACGAGGCCCGCCGGGAAGTTGCGGAACATGAAGGTGAAGACGACGGGCATCAACATCATCATCCGCTGTTGGGTGGGATCGGCCTGCGCCGGCGTGAGCCACTGCTGCAGGAACATGCTGGCCCCCATGAGGAGCGTCAGTACCGGGACGCCGATGTCGGCCACCATCAGCCGCTCGGGCGCTGATAAGTCGTTTATCCAGAGGGCGAAGGGCGCATGACGGAGCTCGATGGCCAGCGAGAGGGTGGTATAGAGTCCGATGAAGATCGGCAGCTGGAGCAGCATCGGCAGGCAGCCGGCAAAGGGGTTCACATGATGCCGGCGGTAGAGTTCCATGACCTCCTTCTGGAATGCGACCTGGTCGTCCTTGAAGCGCTCCCGAAGCTTCGCCATCTGCGGCTGAATCTTCTGCATTTCCCGCATGTTACGGAATGTCGTCTGAGTGAGGGGCGCGGTCACGGCCTTGACCAGGGCGGTGAGCACGATGATCGCCACGCCGTAGTTCCCGGTGACCTGGTGAAGCGCGCGGAGGGCATGCAGCAGCGGGATCGCGACGAACCAGAACCTCCCAAAGTTGAGGGCCCGGCCCAGGTCATGTCCGGCGCGGGCAAGGACCTCGCGGTCCTTCGGCCCGCCGTAGACGGCGAACTTCGCCTTTCGACGCACGACCGCCGCGTCCATCCTGACGACCGGCAGCCCCGCTGCGCCCGTCAGCACGGCGGGTAGCGTGCCTGACGCCGGCATCGCAACCGAGAGGAAGTACTGCGTAGCGAATCCGGCCCACGCGCTGGCGACGAACGGGGTGTCGATCGTCGGAGCGTCCTTGACCGGCTTCTCGACCAGGCTGTCGCCGACCAGGGCAACGGCCCTTGCCCCGGCCGTCGGGCTGTCAGCCTGAAGCGGCGTCACGATGAGTCCGAGCGGCGACGGCGCGGGAGCATCGCCCGACACGCTCGCGGCGAGCTTGAAGAGATAGCGGTCCCCGGTGAACCGGTACCGTTTCTCGAGGTGCATCCCGGCAGCTGAGCCGCCCTCGAACACCACCTCTGCACTGTCACCGCCGTGCACCACCACGTCCGTCCGGGACGGTCGGTACACCAAGCGCGCGTCACTGCCGCCGGGACCGAGCTGCAAGGTGAGGGGCAGGATGGGGCCCGCCTCCACAAGATCCAGAGGGCTGTCGTTTGCGACCGAGCGCCGATAGCCCTTTAGCTCGAGTCCGACGACGCGCCCACCGACCGGCGTGAGAGTGATCCGGCACAGATCCGTCTCCACGCTGACCAAACCGCCGAGCCCCGGATCCGCCGCCAGGTCGCTCGCGAGCTCTGGGAGTGGCTCACGCGAAGGCGGCGCCTTCGACGCCGCGGGTGTCGGGGTGGCCGCTTGCCGCTTCTGGTACCGGCTCAACACCAGCTCCTGGTAGGCGAAGATCAGGAGTAGCGAGATCGCAGACGCGATCAGGAGTCTCCGCTGGTCCACGACTCACGTTCTCCGCGTGGGGACCGGATCGTAGCCGCCGTCGTGCCACGGGTGGCAGCGTGCGACCCGCCGCGCGGCGAGCCAGGTCCCGCGGACCGCACCGTGCTCCTCGATCGCCCCGATGGCGAACGCCGAGCAGCTTGGAGCGAACCGACACCTGGCCGGTAACCCCGGAGCCAGCACGAGGCGATACGTCCTGAGCAGCGTGATCAGCGCCCGCGCAATCGGCCGCGGGCGTGGTCTGTCACCCGCCGGCGGACAGCTCGAGGGTTCGCACGAACTCGGTAGCCGCTTGGGCATAGGTGAGGGTGTCCGCACCGGGCTTCGCGATCACGAGCACGTCGCTCGGCGGCTTGATGTCGCCGCGGCACGCGCGAAAAACCTCGCGCAGCAGCCGCTTGACGCGGCTGCGCACCACCGCGTTCCCGACCCGCTTGCTCACCGTGACGCCGAGACGGGAGCTCAGCCCAGGGGCCGGGTGGCGGATCACCACCAGGTGTTCGCTGTGCCGACGGCGCCCCTCGCGCTGCACGGCGAGGAACTCGGCACGCCGACGCAGGCGGACCGCCTTCGGGTAGCTGTGCGAGGCGGCCACGGTTCACCCGGGCTGCTTCGGTGGAATCGCGACCGCTTTTGATCGAATGACGCCACTTTGGTTCTCAAAACGAGCCACCCCACAGGTCGTAGGCGGCATAGGTAAGGAACGCGACACCGACTAGGGCTATCCATCGGTCCGCGTTCTCGAAACTGGACAGGTCCATTTCCCCAGGGGGAAACTTGGCCTGAGCGATCCGCTTGCGCCAGACGATCATGGCGATGCCGAGGACAGTCCCAAACGCGGTGTGGGCGTTCACGCTAGTCCGCCCCTTATCAGCCGCAGGCCGCGACGGCGACGGGGACGCCAGCCACCGCGAGGAAACCGCGTAGCAGGCCGGCGACTCACATCTAGGCGAGCACCGTGCTATGGGGGGAGATGTGACGGACTTGGTTGTCCTAGTCGTGGTGCTCGTTCCCCTTGGACTCTTCTGGTGGCTGCTCGCGCGCTTGGAACCGAACCCGCCTGGCGCTCGGGTAGATACAGAACGGGACTAGAAGGCCGCTGCGCGCAGTGGCTCGCTTTCAGCGCGAGGGTGGCTTAATTAGGCCAAGTACCGCGAGGAACTTGCTGGCGTTTTTGACCGAATGACGCCACTCGCGTTGTCAAAGTGAGCCACTCCGTTCATCTCAGTCGCGGGTACTGCCGCCGCGCCCGACGTCGTCGCCGTCGCCATACGCCGATCCCGATGTAGGCAGCGACCATGATGAGAACAAGCCCAATCGCATTCTGCTGTAGGAGCGCAACGACATCCACGAGCACTCCGTATCACGGCGGCAGTTCGGCGGCGAACGTCGAGGCTCCTCGTCATGCGAGCCCACCCTTGGATCACGCGCAGGCCGCGACGGCGACGTGTCCACGCACTCATGTTCCCGCCTGTTTCGCGCTCATCCCGACGGCTATGGGCTCAGCGTCGTGCGTCGGGGTGAGGGGCGCCGGCGCCGGGGGCAGAAGACGTCAGTACCGCGAGGAAAGACGCCACTCGGCGGCCAAAGGGAGCCGCCAGGACAAGCGACGCCGAACTAGCTAGGACCACACCTCCGCCCGGACCCTACCGCGCTCCGGAATCGTCATCGTCCCCCCACTACTACTGCTACGGGACGAGTGGGACCGTGCTTGCCGATTTAGGCCGTTCCCTGGACCGCCCGCACGGCGGTTCCCGTGGGGCGCCGACGGACCGCTCTTGAGCCTGGCCGCTGCCCTCAGCCGGAGGTCTGCGTCTCCGCAGCCTGCGGGACGTGCTTCCCGGGGTAGTCCCGCGCGAAGTGCTCCTCGCACCGCCCGCGCGCGATGATCCGCTTGCGACAGCTCTCGACGCGGCAGGTCTTGTAGCGACTCTTGGGCAGGGCGCCGCGTTTCCAGCCGGCATAGTGCCGGCGGCAGTAGCCCTTGCCACCGTCGGCGGGCTGCTTACATCCCTCGTGCTTGCACGCTGCTGAGCGGTTCGGCATACGCCTTCCTTCCCTCAGTCCGTCTCTCGCTTGAGGTCGCGGGTCATCAAGTCAACGACCACCTGACGCGGCGGCTTGTCCTCGTAGAGGAGCAGGTACATCTGCTCCGTGATCGGCATCTCGACCGCCACGCTGCGTGCCAGATCTCGCACCGAGCGCGTGTTCCGCACGCCCTCGGCGACCTCCTTCATGCTGGCCACGATGTCCACCAGGCGCTCGCCTCGCCCGAGCCGAAGGCCCACCGTCCGGTTCCGCGACAGGTCTCCCGTGCAGGTGAGCACAAGGTCGCCGAGGCCGGAGAGCCCGTACAGTGTCTGCCGGTCCGCCCCGAGCTGCGTGGCCAGGCGAGTGATCTCGGCAAGGCCTCTGGTGATCAGCGCCGCCCGGGTGTTGTGGCCGAACCCGAGGCCGTCGCTCACCCCCGCGGCCACCGCGATCACGTTCTTGACCGCGCCCCCGATCTCGACGCCGGCGACGTCGATCGAGGTGTAGACGCGGAACGCCTCCCCGGCGAACAGCCGCTGGACGGCCTCGGCCACCGCGAGATCCCGGGCTGCCGCCGTCACCGCCGTCGGGACGCCCTGGCCCACCTCGCGCGCGAAGCTCGGCCCCGAGAGCACTGCGACGCGCGCCCGGTGGCGGTCGCCGAGCACCTGGTCGAGGATCGCCGACATGGTGAGATGCGTCTCCTGCTCGACGCCCTTGACCGCGCTGACGACCAGTGGGGCACCACTCAGGTGGGGACGGGTTGCCTCGGCCATCCCGCGGACACCCGACGACGGGCAGACGAAGACGACCATCTCCGCGCGCGCGCACGCTTCCGCGAGCGAGTCGATGGGCTCGAGGCCCGGTGGAAAGCGCACGCCGGGCAGGTAGACCGCGTTCTCACCCGCCGCGGCCAGCTGGGCGGAGAACTCGGGATTGCGCGCCCAGAGCGCGACCTCATGCCCCAGGCGGGCGAGGTGCGTCCCCAGGGCAGTGCCCCAGCTTCCGGCTCCGAGGATGGTGACCACCGCCATGGCTGGGGCGAGGACGCTGGCACGAATGGACGCGGGCGCGCAAGCGCGGCGGGCGGTTCGACGTCGAACCGTCGGCGCCTACGCGCCGGCCGCCGGGTCCGGGTCGACGGGCGGCACGGGCTCGTCTTTGATCTCGCCCTCGTCTTCACGTTCGGCGAGGCGGGCGACGGACGCGACGCGCTCCCCTTCCTCCAGGCCGATCAGGCGCACACCCTGCGTGTTGCGACCGATCACGCGGATCTCGTTCACGCGCAAGCGGATCACCTTCCCACCGCTCGTGATCAGCATGATCTGGTCGTCGTCCGTCACCATGCGAACGCCGATCACGCGGCCGGTCTTGTCGGTGGTCTTCATGGTGATGATGCCCTTCCCGCCGCGCCGCGTGAGACGGTACTCCTCCATCTCGGTGCGCTTACCGTAGCCGTTCTCGGACACCGCGAGCAGCGTGGCGCCGGGCTCCACCAGGTCGAGAGAGACCACCTCGTCCCCCGCATCGAGCTTCATGCCCCGCACGCCGTAGGTGTCGCGCCCCATCGGCCGGGCCTCGTCCTCCTTGAAACGGATCGCCTGGCCGTCGCGCGTGGAGAGGATCGCCTCGCGCGAGCCGTCGGTCAGGCGGACGCCGATCACCTCGTCGCCTTCCTCGAGCGCGATGGCGATGATCCCCGAGGGCCGCGGGCTCGCGTACTGCATGAGATCCGTCTTCTTGACCAGGCCGCGGCGCGTCGCGAAGAGCACGTAGCGCCCTTCTTGGAACTCGCGCACGGGCAGGAAGGCCGAGAGCTTCTCCTCCGCCTTCAAGCTGAGCACGTTCGTGATGCTCCGCCCGCGCGCCGCGCGGCCGGCTTGGGGGATCTCGTGGACCTTCAGCCAGAACACCTTCCCCGAGGTGGTGAAGAACAGGAGGTAGGAGTGCGTCGAGGCGATGAACAGGTGCTCGACGAAGTCCTCCTCGCGGGTGGACGCGCCGATCCTGCCGCGCCCGCCGCGGCGCTGCGCGCGGTAGAGGGCCACGGCGTTCCGCTTGATGTAGCCCTCGTGCGAGATGGTGACCACCATGTCCTCTTCGACGATCAGGTCCTCGACCGAGATGGCGGTGGCCTCGTCCACGATCCGCGTGCGCCGCTCGTCGCCGTACTTCTCGCGCAGCGCGCGCAGCTCGTCGGCGATGATCTTCGCGACCTCGCGCTCGTCGGCGAGGATGGCCCGATAGCCCACGATCGCCTTCTCGGTCTCGGCGTACTCCGCGACGACCTTGTCGCGCTCGAGACCGGTCAGGCGCTGGAGGCGCATGTCGAGGATGGCCTGCGCCTGGAGCTGCGAGAGCGCGAAGGTCGCCATCAGGCGCTCGCGCGCGGTGGCGGGGTCGACGGCGGCGCGGATGATGCCGATCGCCTCGTCCAGGTGCTCGATCGCGATCTTGAGGCCAGCCAGGATGTGGAGCCGCTCCTCGGCCTTGCGCAGATCGTAGACCGTGCGTCGGACGACGACCTCGCGGCGATGCTTCAAGAACACCTGCAGCGCGTCCTTCAAGCTGAGCAGCTTCGGCCGCCCCTCGACGATCGCCAGCATGTTCACGCCGAACGATTCCTGCAGCGGCGTGTGCTTGTAGAGCTGGTTCAGCAGCACCTCGGGCACCGCATCGCGCTTGAGCTCGATCACGATGCGCATGCCGTCGCGGTCGGACTCGTCGCGCAGGCCGTCCCCCGCGATGCCGTCGACCTTCCGCTCGCGCACCAGCTCGGCGATCTGCGCGATGAGACGCGCCTTGTTCACCTGGTACGGGATCTCGGTCACGATGATCGACGAGCGGCCGGTCTTCTCGTCGGTCTCGACCGTCGCCCGCGCACGGACCGTGAGGATGCCCCGTCCCTCGCGATACGCCTCGCGGATCGGACCCTGCCCGCAGATGAAGCCGGCGGTCGGGAAGTCCGGCCCGGGGATGTACCGCATCAGCTCGTCGACGGTCAGCTCGGGATGCTCGATCAGCGCCACCAGCGCATCGCACACCTCGCCCAGGTTGTGGGGCGGGATATTGGTGGCCATGCCCACGGCTATCCCGGACGAGCCGTTGATGAGCAGGTTCGGAACCTTGCTCGGCAGGACGACCGGCTCCTGCGTCGAGTCGTCGAAGTTGGGGACGAAATCGACGGTTTCCTTGTCGATGTCGGCAAGCAGCTCCTCGGCCAGCTCCGTCAGACGGCACTCCGTGTAGCGGTAGGCCGCGGGGGAGTCGCCGTCGATCGAGCCGAAGTTGCCCTGACCGTCGATGAGCGGATAGCGGACGTTCCACTCCTGCGCCAGGCGGACCAGCGCATCGTACACCGCAGAATCGCCGTGCGGGTGGTAGCGCTTCAAGACCTCGCCCACCACGCCGGCGCACTTGGAATAGCGGCGATTGTGGACGAGCCCCTCGCTGAACATGGCGTAGAGGATGCGGCGGTGGACCGGCTTCAAGCCGTCGCGCGCGTCCGGCAGGGCACGCCCGATGATGACCGACATCGCGTAGTCCATGTAGGACTCGCGCATCTGGTCCTCGATGTTGACCGGGAGCCGCTGCCCCTTCTCGTCCATGCTCAGATGTCGAGGAAGCGAACGTTGAGCGCGTTCGCCTCGATGAACTTCCGCCGCGGCTCGACCTCGTCACCCATCAGGGTGGAGAAGATCTCGTCGGCCTCGTAGCCATCCTCGATCTTCACCTGGAGCAGCGTGCGGGACTCCGGGCTCATCGTCGTCTCCCAGAGCTGCGACGCGTTCATCTCGCCGAGGCCCTTGTAGCGCTGGATCTCGAGGCCCTTGCGCGCCTGGGCCATGACGCGCGCGACCGCCTGCTGCAGATTCGGCACCAGCTCCGCAGCCTCGCCCTCGCCAATCGTGTACGGCGGCTCGCCGGCGGCGGCGAGCTCGCGAGCCAGACGGCGAAGCTCCTCGAACTCCGGGCTGAGACAGAGTTCGCGGTCGATGAGATTGCGGTGCGCGGCGCCGTTCGTGCGCGTCGAGGCGATCAGCGAGAGACAGGCGTGCTCGCGATCCTGCTCGAAGGAGAAGCTCACGGGCACCAGGTCCGGCGCTGCAACCTTCAGGTACGCCTCGGCCGCCACCACCACCTGGCGCAGGCCGGCCTCGTCGGTGAGCACGCTCGCGTCCATCGCCGGCTGGCGTGCGAGGGCCGTGACCACGTGCCGATTCCTGCCCTTGCGCTCGAGCACGTCGAGCACCTTCTCCAGGCGGATCGCCTTCTTCACGAGCTGCTTGAGCGGGGTGCCGGCGATCGCGGGCCCGCCCTGACCCCGGAGCGTCATGTCCCCCGCACCCAGCTCGATCAGGTAGTCCTCGAGCCCGGGCTCGTCCTTCAGGTACTGCTGCGCCCGCCCCCGCTTCACGCGGTAGAGCGGGGGCTGTGCGATGAAGAGGTGTCCGCGCTCGATGATCTCCTGATAGTGCCGGTAGAAGAAAGTGAGCAGCAGGGTGCGGATGTGGGCGCCGTCGACGTCGGCGTCGCACATGAGGATGATGGTGTGGTAGCGCAGCTTGGAGAGGTCCTTGTCCTCCTTGCCGACGCCCGCACCGAGGGCGGTGATGAGCAGCCTGATCTCCTGCGAGGAGAGCATCTTGTCGAAGCGGGCCTTCTCGACGTTGAGGATCTTGCCGCGCAGCGGGAGGATCGCCTGGTTGCGGCGGTCGCGGCCCTGCTTCGCGGAGCCGCCCGCCGAGTCGCCCTCGACGATGAAGAGCTCGGAGAGCGCCGGGTCGCGCTCCTGGCAGTCGGCGAGCTTGCCCGGCAGCCCGCCCCCGTCGAGCGCACCCTTGCGCCGCGCGAGCTCCTTCGCCTTGCGGGTCGCCTCGCGGACGCGCGCGGCCTCCAGGCCCTTCAGCACGATCCTTCGTGCCTCGGCGGGGTGTTCCTCGAAATAGATCGCGAGGCGATCGTTCACCAGCGCCTCGACCGTCCCCTTCACCTCGCTGTTGCCGAGTTTGGTCTTGGTCTGGCCCTCGAACTGCGGCTCCGGAACCTTGACGCTGACGATCGCGGTGAGGCCCTCGCGCACGTCGTCGCCCTGGAGCCCCTCGTCGTCCTTCTTGAGGATCCCGTTCGCCACCCCGTAGGCGTTGATCGTACGCGTAAGCGCCGACTTGAAGCCGACCAGGTGCGTGCCGCCCTCGATCGTGTTGATGTTGTTGGCGAAGGCGTACACGTTCTCTGCGTAGCCCTCGTTCCACTGGAGCGCGATCTCGATCTCGATGCCGTCGCGCGCACCCTGCAGGTAGACGACGTCGGGATGGATGGGCGTCTTCGCCTTGTTCAGGTGTTGCACGAAGGAGACGATGCCGCCCTCGTAGAGAAACTCGTGCGACTTCTGGTCGCGCTCGTCGTCGATCGTGATGTGGATGCCGCGATTCAGGAACGCGAGCTCGCGCAGGCGCTGCGAGAGGATGTCGAAGCTGAACGATGTGGTCTCGAAGATGAGCGTATCCGGCTTGAAGGTGATCTTGGTGCCGCGCTGATCGGTGACGCCGGTCTCCTGGATCGGCGCTTCCGGATCGCCGCGGTGGTAGCGCTGGAAGTACACCTTGCCGTCCCGTCGCACTTCCATCTCGAGCGTCTCGGAGAGCGCGTTCACCACCGACACGCCGACGCCGTGGAGCCCGCCCGACACCTTGTAGGCCGCCTTGTCGAACTTGCCGCCGGCGTGAAGCTTGGTCATCACGACCTGCGCGGCCGAGACGCCCTCCGCCTCGTGCATCTCGACCGGGATGCCGCGCCCGTTGTCGTCGACCGTGACGCTCGAGTCGATGTGGATGGTGACCGCGATGCGCGTGCAGTGGCCGACGAGCGCCTCGTCGACCGAGTTGTCGACGACCTCGAAGACGAGATGATGGAGACCGCGCTCGCTCGTGTCTCCGATATACATGCCCGGGCGCTTGCGCACGGCCTCCAGCCCCTCGAGGACCTTGATGTTCGCGGCGCCGTAGGCGGACCCGGTCTCGGGCGTGCTCATGGACCTCCGAAAAGCAGTTTTGTTACTCTCCCGATTCTACCCGTTGGAGCGCTCCGATGCCATACCGAGGCGGCGAAAATTACATCGATATTCTCGCGGCTTGCAGCCGTTCCCGCGCCACAAATAGAACGGCTGCCCAGGGGGCTCGATCGGGGCTCTCGGGACGAGCCCGGGTCAGAGCCGCATCGGCATCCTTCCCGCGCTCCAGATGCAGCTTCACGCCGTGCGAGCGCTCGCTCGCCAGGAGCGAGATGCGTCGCAGCGCGGAGAGCAAGTCATCGCGGTTCGCTCGTGCCTGCACGCGGGGTGCCCCAGGGATCACCTGCCGATAGTCGGGGAAGTCGCCCTCCACGAGCCGCATGAAGAACGACACGGAGTGCAGGACCAGGCGGACGTCCTTGGGCGAGACGACCATCGTCACCTCGGCGTCCTCTACCTCCTCGAGGAGCTTCCGCGCTTCGACCAGCCCCTTGCGCGGCATGACGACGCCCCGCTCGATCCTTGCGTTCGGCAAGCGGCGGTCGACCATCGCCAAGCGGTGCCCGTCGGTGGCCACCATGCGCAGCACCCCATCGTCCTCGTTGCCCAGGAAGACGCCCGAGAGATTGAACCGCGTCTCGTCCGACGACACCGCGAACAGCGTGCGGTCGATCATCTCCCGGAGCGTCCCCGCAGCGATTGCAAGGGTCGCCCCCTGGGGCGCATCGGTCCCGAGCGGCAGCTGCGGGAAATCCTTGGCGTCGAGGCTCACGATCTTGAACTTCGAGCGGCCGGCGAGCACCTCCACCCAGCCGGCCTGCACGGACTTGAGAACGATCTCCTCGGCCGAGACCTCGCGCGTGATCTCGTAGAGCTTGCGTGCGTTCAGGGTCACTACACCCTTCTTCTTCACCTCGGCCGTGACCAAGCGGCGCAATCCCACCTCCGTGTCCGTGGCCGTGAGCGCGATCCCTTCGCCGGCAGGCTCGATCAAGACGTTGGAGAGGATCGGCAGGGTGTTCCGTCGCTCGACCACCCCCTGCACGAGATAGAGACCCCGAACCAGGTCCTCGCGCCGAACCGTAAACTCCATGGCCTACCTCACCCTTCCTGACTTGTTCCGATTACCCCGACCCTCTCCGGGTACTTCGTATACTTCCTTGTCGTCCAAGATCGTTGTCATCGTAGGGCGTGTGGAGTGTGTGGACAATCCCGTAACACCTCGCTGCCATCTAGAAGAGTGCGTCGTGCTTGTCCACTGTGGGCTCGCGAATTGTTCCCCCAGCCTAGTGCTCTCGTATGCTCCGCTCCAGTCGCTCGACGGTCGCCTGGAAAGCCGCGTCCTCCTTGATGCGTCGCTCGGTGACCGTGGTGGCATGCATCACGGTCGAGTGATCGCGCCCGAAGAGCTCCCCGATGTGTGGGAAAGACACGCTCATGAGACGGCGGCAGAGATACATGGCGAGCTGTCGCGGCAGGACCACGTTCTTGCTGCGCCGCTTCGAACGCAGGTCGATCGGCCGCACCGAGAACCGGCTGCACACGGCGGTGACGATCTCGTCGAAGGACACCTTGGGCGTCTGGGGCTTCAGCACCGCTTGGAGGACCTCGCGCGCGAACTCGACGGTGATCGGTCGGTGGGCAAGAGAGGCGTGCGCTCCGAGCCGGGTGAGCGACCCCTCGAGCTCGCGGACGTTGGCCGCGAACTCGCTGCCGAGGAACAGCGCTACGTCGTGCGGAAGGGGGATGCGTTCCATCTCGGCCTTCTTCTCGATGATCGCGACGCGAGTCTCGACGTCGGGGGGCTGGATGTCGGCGATCAGCCCCCACTCGAACCGGTTCCGCAGGCGCTCTTCGAGGTCGGGGATGTCCTTCGGGACCTTGTCGGAGGTGAGGACGATCTGTCGGCGCTGGTCGTAGAGCGAGTTGAAGGTATGGAAGAACTCCTCCTGGGTACGCTCGCGACCGGCCAGCAGCTGCACGTCGTCGAGGACGAGGACGTCGACCTTCCGGAAGCGCTCCTTGAACTCCCCCATGCGGTCGCGTCGCAGCGACGAGATGAGGTCGTTCATGAAAGCCTCGGAGGACAGGTAGGCGATGCGCGCGAGCGTGTTGCGCTCTAGGATCTGGTGCCCGATCGCGTTGGCGAGATGCGTCTTGCCGAGGCCGACGCCGCCGTAGATGAAGAGCGGATTGTAGTGGTCGCCCGGTTGGGACGCGACGGCCTTGCTCGCCGCGTGCGCGAACTGGTTCGAGGCGCCGACGACGAAGCTCGCGAAGGTGTACTTCGGATTGAGGGCACCGAGGAGGGGGCGGGTGCGTCGCTCGGCGTGCCGGCGGGCGGAGTTCGGGAAGAGCTCTCCCTGGGAGCGCACGGGAAGCTGGGTCATGACCTGCCGCGGCCCGAGGACCGCGGCGACGCTCGCCTGGATGAGCGGAAGGTACCTGTCCTGCACGCACTGGAGGACCAGGCTATTCGGCGCCTCGAGGTGGAGCTGCGCGGGCGTGATCCTAATCGGCCTGAGCGGCCGGATGAGCTGGTTGAGATCCTCCACGCTCACGCGCTCGGCGACGCGCTCGAGGACGCGATCCCAGGCGCGCTCGATCTCGGAGGCGAGCGAGTTACGCACACGCCCATCCACAGCTGTTCATAACGTGCCAAGCACGAGGAATCACAGACACTTTGCCTTGTCCGCCGGACCGGAAGTAGCCCTGGCGAGCGCGAAGCGCAGCGGGCCGGAGCGACCTACGACCGGGGGGCACACCTGCTGCACGACGTCTCGGGGGGAAGAGTTGCTCGAAGCGCCTCCGTATAAGCGATGTGGCGATCGCGCTGCAAGCGAAATCGTACACGGGCGCGGTGGGGGCGGCGCACTTGACGCTTTGCCGGACGGGTGCAACGGTCCGCGAGGCCGTGTCGCGCACCTCCGACGAGCTCTACGCTGAGGCGTGTCGCCTGATTCCGGGCGGCGTGAACAGCCCGGTGCGCTCCTGGACCGCCGTGGGCGGAAGACCGCTCTTCGTCCAGCGCGCGCACGGCACCGAGGTGGTCGATGTGGACGGCCGCTCGTACCTCGACTTCGTCGGATCCTGGGGGCCGCTCCTGCTCGGTCACGCGCATCCCGCGGTGATCGCCGCGATCGCCGAGCGCGCCCGCCACGGGACGAGCTTCGGCGCCCCGACGCCGGGCGAGGTGCAGCTCGCAAAGCTGCTGGTCGATGCGCTGCCCTCGCTCGAGCAGGTGCGTCTCGTGAGCTCGGGCACCGAGGCGACCATGAGCGCGCTCCGCCTCGCGCGTGCGAGCACGGGACGGGATCCGATCGTCAAGTTCGCGGGCTGCTACCACGGGCACGTCGATGCGCTGCTGGTACGCGCAGGGTCCGGCGCGCTGACGCTCGGCGTTCCGGACAGCCCGGGTGTTCCTGCCGCGCTGGCGGCACTCACGCTGACCGCGGACTTCAACGACACCGCAGGGATGCGGGAGCTCTTGCGCCGTCGCGGCCGGGATATCGCCGCCGTGATCGTCGAGCCGGTAGCCGCCAACATGGGGGTGGTTCCCCCCGCGCCGGGGTTCCTCGAGGCGTTACGCGAGGAGACCTCGCGAGCCGGCGCGCTCCTCGTGTTCGACGAGGTCGTCACCGGCTTCCGGGTCGGTTGGGGCGGAGCGCAGGGTCGGTACGGGATCGCTCCGGATCTCACCTGCCTCGGCAAGATCATCGGCGGCGGGCTGCCGCTCGCAGCCTTCGGGGGCCGGCGCGACCTGATGGAGCGTCTCGCACCGACCGGTCCCGTGTATCAGGCGGGGACGCTGTCGGGGAACCCGTTGAGCGTCGCAGCGGGGCTCGAGACGCTCACCAAGGTACGCGAGATGCGCGGGGCCTATGACCGCCTCGACGAGCTCGGAGCCCTGGCCGAGCGAGGCCTCGTGGAAGCGGCGCTCGCCGCCGACGTCGCGGCCTGCGTCAATCGGGTCGGCTCGATGCTGACCCTGTTTCTGGGGGTCGAGAGGGTGTCCGACTACGACGGCGCCCGGCGGTCCGACACCGCCCGCTTCGCCCGTTTCTTCCGCGGCATGCTGGATGAGGGAATCTACCTTCCCCCGTCGCAGTTCGAGGCCATGTTCGTCTCGCTGGCACACACCGAGGGCGACATCGAACGACTCGCCCGCGCGGCCAGGAAAGTCCTGATGGATTCGTAGATGACGCAGACCAATCCCTTCGTCAGAGCCGGGTGGTACACGGCCCTCGGTATCAACTTCTCCGGAACGATCGCCGGAGGAGCCGTCGTCGGGTGGATGATCGACCGGTTGCTCGGCTCCGCGCCCTGGGCACTGCTCACCTGCACCGTGCTGGGGTTGGTCGGGGGCTTCGTCTGGCTCGTCCAGGCCCTCAGGCGGCTCGAGCGGAGTGGCCACGAGCCCGAGCCTTAGCCGGCTGCAGGCACGTCACTGGGCGCTGGTCGCTCTCGCGGCGGGCGGCTCGAGCGCGGCGGGTCGCCCCGGCGTTGGCGGCGTCCTCCTCGGCGGCGGCCTCATCGGGCTTTCCGTCCTCCTCTACTCCGCCGGGCTCCGTACCATGCTGGGGCGGGTCGGCCCGCGCCTTGCTATTGCGCTTCTGTTTGCTAAACTTCTGGCCTTCCTGGGGTTTGGCTGGTTGGCCTTCGCCTCGGGTCGAGAGCACCATCCGGACCCGATCGGTTTCGCAGTCGGCCTCACCTGCTTCCCCGTGGCGGCCGTGTGGGAGGCGATGCGGGTGCGGGGGAGTTGATGGAACAGGAGCCGTTCACCTGGGTCGGGGCGCTCGGGCTCCCCGAGAAGATTGCGACGGCCGGGCTCGTCGCCGGACTCCTGGTCGTGTTCGCCGCGCTCGTGAGCCGCAAGCTCGGCGCGACGGACGCCGCCGTCGAACCCGAGGACGGCATCACGGCGCGCAACCTGGCGGAGGGTCTCGTCGAGGCGATCTCGGGACTCGCCGAGGGCGTCATCGGCCACGGCGCGCAGCGCTACGTGCCGCTGCTCGCGAGCTTCTTTGTCTTCATCCTGGCCTGCAACCTGATCGGACTCGTGCCGGGGTTCTCGCCGCCCACCTCCGACTTCAACATCACGTTCGGCTTGGGCCTCGTGTCGTTCGTCGCGTACCAGGTTGCGGGCGCGCGGGAGCACGGCTTCCGGTACGTGAAGCAATTCCTCGGCTCGGTGGTTCTCCTCTACCCCCTCATGCTGGTCGTCGAGCTGTTCAGCCACGTCTTCAGGCCCGTGTCGCTCGGCATCCGGCTGTTCGCCAACATGGTGGCGGATCACCAGGTGGTAGAGATCTTCACCGGCCTCACGAAGATCGGCATCCCGGTTGCCTTCTACGCCCTCGGAGCGTTCGTCTGCGTGGTGCAGGCCTTCGTTTTCACCATGCTGAGCGCGATCTACATCGCGCTCGCCGTGAGTCACGACCACTGAGTGCAGCGTTCGGCCGCCATCCCGGCGGGAGCGGAAGAGGATAAGAGGAGAGGAAGGGAGAGCTGGCGGCCGGAAGAGGGAGCCGGAATGAAGCGAATCGGTGGGACATTGGTCGCCGTCGGGGTCTTCCTGATGGCGAACCCCGCTCTGGCGGAGGTGGCAACGGAAGGGGGCGGAGGATCATGGTGGAGGGGCCTCATCGCGCTCGCGGGCGGGCTCGGGCTCGGCATCGCGGCCTTCGGGGCCGGCATGGGCCAGGGCCGGGCGACGGCGGCGGCGATGGAGTCGATCGGGAGGAACCCCAATTCCGCGGATCGCATCTTCACACCGCTGATCGTGGGCCTCGCCCTGATGGAGGCTCTCGCGTTGTACGCGTTCGTGATCGCGATCCTCCTGTACGGCAAGGTTCCTCCGCTCTGATCGCCAGGTGCGCCGGCCGGAGCATCCGCGGCCTCCGGCCGGCCGCCCCCTGTTCTCGTCACACCCTCTTCGCGTTCGGCGACGGGTGGTCCGGACGCGCGTGGCCGATTCTTCCTCTGGTGAGCGGGGATGGTGGCGGGACCAGCAGGGTGGAGGTGTGTCATGTGGTGGAGCATGCCTGAGGCGGGGGAGCAGCAGGGCGAGGGGGCAACGGTACGGCGGCTCGCGGTGGCGGGCTCCCTGCAGCGTCGGCAGCGCACGGTGCTGACCGTCGTGCCGCTCCGGGACGTGCACCCGAACCCCGATCAGCCACGTAAACACTTCGACGAAGAGAAGCTCGGCGAGCTGGCGGCGTCGATCAAGGCCCACGGGCTCCTGCAGCCGATCGTGGTGCGGCCGACCGCGGCTGGCCTCGAGATCGTGGCCGGGGAGCGGCGTTTCCGGGCCGCGCAGCTCGCCGGCCTCGATCGGCTGCCCGCGCTCGTGCGCGAGGTCGAGGATCCGCTCGAGCTCGCCCTCATTGAGAACTTGCAGCGCGAGGATCTCTCGCCGCTCGAGGAAGCCGAGGGCCTGGCGGACCTCATCGCGCGGCACGGGTACAGCCATCGCGAAGTGGCGGAGCTGCTCGGCAAGAGTCGGCCCTACGTGTCGAACATTCTTGCGCTCACGCGCCTGCCGGAGGCCGTGAAAGCGGACCTCCAGCGTGACGGGGGGGCGGTATCGCGCGAGCTGCTCATGGGGGTGGCGCGCCAGGAGGATCCCGAAGCGGCGCTCGCGCTCTGGCGCCGCCTGCAGCTCGGGGTGCTGTCGGTGCGACGCTTCCGCGAGGAGAAGGCCGGCCATCGCCCGGAGCGCGCGGCGGTGGCGGAGGTGCTCGCGGCGGCACGGCGGATGAACCGGGCGCTCGCCCGGCTCCTGGCCGACGAGCTGCCCGCTCGCGAGGCGCCGCGGATCGCACGAGCGCTCAGGCGGACCAGGCGCCTCATCGACCGGCAGCTCGAGGCCGCACCCCCGGTACCCCCGGATCCGCAGTAGGGGAAACGCGTCACACGAGTTGTCGCGCTTTGCTACGGCGCGCCGTCACGTTTCGTTACGTCGTTTCACGGGTCCGCGGACGTTTCCCCTGCCCGATCGCTGCACTGGATCGCTGCGTCGCATGGCACGCGACCTGCTGCTCGCACGCCTCAGGGGAGGAGGCGCACCCATGGAGACGCAGGCAGCGAGGAGGCTCGACGAGCCGGCGGGTGGTCCCGGACTGGAGCCCGAGACCATCCTCCCTTCGCAGTTCTTCGATCGCTACCAGATCGACGCATCCCTTCAGCCCGAGAAGCGGCTCATGCTGGCCGTGCTCGAGGACGCGGTCGGTACCTTCCAGAAGTACGTGACCTCCTCCACACGCCGCGGGCAGCGCTTGTTCACCGAGGCAGAGGAGTGGTTCGCGGCGTCCGCCACGGACTGGCCGTTCGGCTTCGAGAACATCTGCGAGGCCCTCGGCCTCGAGCCGGCGTACCTCCGCACGGGCCTCGCCCGGTGGCGCGAGGCTCAGCAGGCGGAGTTGTCGTCCTCGGCGAAGGTCGTGCGCTTCCCCTTCCGTCGTGTGAACGGCCGCCGCCACTCCATCACGGGCCGCGCCGTCGGGTTGCGCCGCTCCGCGTAGCGGCTCTCTGCGTCCGAGCGCGGCCGCGGGTCGCGACGGGGCCGGACCGCAGCTTTACGCCCCCCGACCTTCCTGCGATACTCGCGCGCCTTCATGCCGGGGCTCACTGAGCGACAGGCGGGCGTCGGCTCGGTGGGCGAGGGGCTCGAGGCGCTTCTTCGCTGGGTGCGGCCCACCTTCGGGTACGCGGTCGGCGCCCGGCCGGCGCTCGACATCGGCTACTTCGCCAACGTGGTGCCGGTCGCCCCGAACCTGGGGATCGCCATCTCCACCGACGGCGTGGGCACCAAGCTCCTCCTGGCGCAGGCGGTGGGGCGCTTCGACACGGTCGGCATCGACTGCGTCGCGATGAACGTGAACGACGTCCTGTGCGTCGGAGCGCGGCCCGTGGCGCTGGTCGACTACATCGCCCTCGAGCAGCCGACGCCGGCGCTGCTCGACGCGCTCGGCCGGGGCCTGGCGCGCGGGTGCGAGCTGGCCGGCGTCTCGTGTCCGGGCGGAGAGCTCGCCCAGGTGAGCGAGATGTTGCGCGGCGCCCGCCCAGGCAGCGCCGTCGATCTGGTCGGCACCGCGATCGGCACGGTCGCGCTCGATCGGGTGGTCGCCGGGGAGGACGTTGCCGCGGGGGACGTGCTGCTGGGGCTGGAGAGCGCCGGCCTGCATTCCAACGGCTTCACGCTCGTGCGGCGCGCGATCGAGCGCGCGGGTCTACCGCTCGACGCCCACGTCGCGGAGCTCGGCTGCGTGCTGGCAGACGAGCTCCTGCGTCCGACGCGCATCTACGTGCAGCCGGTGCTCGACGTGCTCGACGCCGGGCTCCCCGTCCGCGCGCTCGCGCACGTGACCGGCGATGGGCTCTTCAACCTCGTCCGCACCGTGCGCCCGGTCGGGTTCGACATCGAACGCTGGCCGGCGCCGCCGCCCATCTTCGCGTTCGTGCAACGCCTCGGTCAGATCGCGGACGAGGAGATGTACCGTGCCTTCAACATGGGCATCGGCTTCGCGCTCGTGGTCGCGCCCGCGGGAGCCGACGAGGTGCGCGCCCGTCTGACACGGATGGGCGAGCGCGTCCACGTGCTCGGCCACGCGACTGCCGATCCGGAGCGCACGATCCGCCTCCGCCCGCGCGGCCTCGTCGGTCGCCGCGGGTGTTTCACGCGCGCCTGAGAGCCGCGAACGCTGAGCGTGAATCCCCTTCTCGCCGGGCGCCTCGGCCGCTCGGCTCGGTCCGGGGACTACACACGACCTCAGGACTCGACGAGCTCGATCCGCACGCGCGCGACGCCGCGTCGCACGATGCCGAGGACACGCGCGGCTCCGTAGGACAGGTCAATCTCCCGGCGCGGCATGTAAGGCCCGCGGTCGTTGATCGTCACCAATACCGAGCGGCCGTTGAGCAGGTTGGTGACCCTGACCCTGCTGCCGAGCGGGAGCGTGCGGTGGGCCCCGGTCAGCTTGGACGGGTCGTAGCGCTCGCCGCTCGCGGTGGGGCGCCGAGCGAACTCCTCGCCGTACCACGAAGCGTGCCCGATGACGGGCCGTTGGACCATCTCCGCACGGGCGGGGTGCACCCAGATGACCAGCGCGGCAACGGCAACCGCGACCAGCCACGATGGGCTCGTTCGCCCATGAAAAAGGGGCCGGGGGATCGCTCCCCCGGCCCCACGAGGCACGGTTTGCATGATCCCGCTCCTTGAACGCCGGCGAAGTTAGCTGACGGGCGGCCGCTCGGATTGACCCCAGGGGCTGGGTCCTCCGCTCCCCTTCAGGGGATTAGGCGTATGTCGATCTACTCAAAGGTCGTATCCTCTGAAACAGGCGGGAGTGTCAATCACGCAAGCGCGACAGCGAACGCTACCTTGATACAACTGACGGAAATCATTGGTTCTTGGGATAGCCGAGCGCGTGATCGACGAGGTTGCGGAGCGGCCGTCCCTCCAGGTAGCGGGCGAGGTTCTCGACGAAGAGATCGAGGGCCCGCTCGAGATAGCGGGGCGTCGCTCCCGAGACGTGCGGGGTGAGGATCACGTTCGGCAGCGCCCAAAGAGGGCTGGCCGCCGGGAGCGGCTCCTCTTCGAAGACGTCGAGCCCGGCGCCGGCAATCAATCCGCGGCGGAGGGCGTCGACGAGCGCCGCCTCATCGACGACCGAGCCTCGGGCGACGTTCACCAGCACGCCGTCGGGGCGCATGAGGCTGATCTCCCGCGCGCCGATCATGCGCTCGGTCTCGGGGGTGTGCGGCACGGCAAGCACGACGAAGTGCGCCCAGCCCAAGAGGTCCTGGAGGCCGCCCGGCCCGACCACGGCTTCGTATGGGGCCGGTGGCTTGGCGGGAGGATGGCGTCGCAGGCCACGGACGGTGGCCCCCAGAGCCGCGGAATCGGCGGCGACCGTTGCGCCGATCGGCCCCAGCCCGAGCACCGCTACCCTGCTGCCCCGGAACTCGCGGACCGCGGTACCCGTGCCGGCCATCACCGCGGGGCGGTCCCAACGCCCCTCCCGCTGTAGGCGGGCGGCGACGTGGAGATTGCGGCAGAACGCCAGCATGACGCCGAGCACGTGCTCGGCGATGCCCGTCGATGCGATGCCGGCGCCGTTGGTGAGGAGAATCCCGCGCTCCACGACCGGCGGCGAGAGATTGCCTTCGATGCCCGCCGACGCCGACTGGATCCAGCGCAGACGAGGGGCCTTCGGAACCAGCTCCGGGGGGAAGCAGAAGCCGTAGAAGACCTCCGCGTCGGCCGCCTCACGAGCCAGCGCCTCGGCGTCGTCGGCGCCCACGAACGTGACCTCGGGAAACCGGTCCCGCAGCGTGGCGAGCGTCCCCTCGGAGACGGCGATGCGCACGTCCTGCCCGAGGTGAAAGTTGAGGAGGACCTTCACGGCCGCAGGCCCGCGCGGCCGGTACTCAGTGGTCGTCGTCCCCGCCGTCCCAGTTGCCCTTGATCGGCGGCAGGAGCGGCGATTTGAAGTGCGCGATCGGGCTGGGCGCGGGCTTGCGGTAGATGAACTCCGTCTCGCATCCTTCGCAGGTGGCGCGGAAGCCGCCCTCGCGGCGCTTCAAACGAACCGTGACGACGTCGCCGTTGTCGTGGCGATGCTGGATGGCGGGGTACTCGGCCACGTACAGCGTGCGCATCGGTGGGTAGCTAGCGCCGGGACACCGGGCTGTCAATCCGATGGCCGCCTGGCAGCGCGCCGTTGCACCACCCCGGCCGCGCTGCCACGATGGCGCCGTGGCGCCCGCGAACCGTCTCGCCCGCGAGACCAGCCCCTACCTCCTCCAGCACGCCCACAACCCCGTCGACTGGTTTCCCTGGGGCGAGGAGGCGTTCGCGCGGGCGCGCGCGGAGAACAAGCCGGTCCTCCTCTCCGTCGGCTACTCGGCCTGCCACTGGTGTCACGTGATGGAGCGCGAGTCGTTCGAGAACCCGGACATCGCGCGCCTCATGAACGAGCTCTTCATCAACGTGAAGGTCGACCGGGAGGAGCGGCCCGACGTCGACGACGTCTACATGAAGGCCGTGCAGATGCTGACCGGGCGCGGCGGCTGGCCCATGACGGTGTTCCTGACGCCGGAGGGCAAGCCCTTCTACGGCGGGACGTACTTCCCCGCCGTGGACCGGCACGGGCTCCCCGGCTTCCCGCGCGTCCTCGAGGCCGTGGCGCGCGCCCACCGGGAGCGCCCCGCCGACGTCGCCAAGTCGGTCGAGCAGATTCTCTCCGGCCTCGCGCACTTCGAGCGCGCCCGCGCGACCGAGCGTCCCCTCGACCCCGCCCTCCCGCGGCGTGCGGCCGAGGCCCTCCTCGCGCACGTCGATCGCGCCGACGGCGGGCTCGGCGGGGCGCCCAAGTTTCCCCACGCCTCAGCCTTCCAGCTCTTCCTTCGGCAGCACCGCGCGACCGGGAACCCGGCGTTGCTCGAAGCCGTGCTCCTCACCTGCGACCGGATGGCGAAGGGCGGCGTGTACGACCAGATCGGAGGCGGCTTTCACCGCTACGCCGTGGACGCGCGTTGGCTCGTGCCTCACTTCGAGAAGATGCTCTACGACAACGCGCAGCTCCCGCGGAGCTACCTCGAGGCCTACCAGGTGACGGGCGAGCCGGAACTCCGCCGCATCGTCGAGGAGACGCTCGACTACGTGCTGCGCGACATGCGGCATCCCGAAGGCGGCTTCTACTCCGCCACCGACGCCGACAGCGAGGGCGAGGAGGGGAAGTACTTCGTCTGGACGCCGGCCGAGGTGGCGCGTCTGGTCGACCCGAACGACGTCGACCTCGTCTGCCGCTACTGGGACATCTCCGAGGAAGGGAATTTCGAGGGGAAGAGCATCCCCCACGTCACCCTAACGGTCGAGCAGGTGGCCAGGATGTTCGCCTGCAGCCCCGCCGAAGGGGCCGCAGCGCTCGCGCGGGCCCGCACCCGGCTGCTGGCCGCACGCGCCGAGCGCGTCCCACCGGCGCGCGACGAGAAGATCCTGGCGAGCTGGAACGGCCTCATGATCGGGACGCTGGCCGAGGCGGGGCGTGTGCTGCGGACCCCACGCTTCGTGGGGACAGCGTGCGCGGCGGCGGAGTTCGTCTGGACGCGCATGCGGGCCGGAGGGAAGCTGCTCCACGGGTGGGCGGGCGGAGGCGCGAAGCACGGTGCCTACCTGGATGACCACGCCTTCGTGGCGAGCGCGCTCCTCGACCTCTACGAGGCCACCGGCGACCGGGTGCACCTCGACCGGGCGCGCGAGCTGGCGGCCGCCCTCGACGCCCGCTTTCACGACGGCGCGGGCGGGGGCTACTTCTTCACTGCGCACGACGAGGAGCGGCTGATCGCGCGCAGCAAGCCAGGGGCCGACGGCTCCCTGCCCTCCGGCAACGCGGTCGCGGCGCACGTGCTGCTACGCCTTCATCATTTGACCGGGGAGGCCGGCCATCGCGCGCGTGCCGAGGAGATCCTGCGCCTCTACCATGACGAAGCGGCCGAGAACCCGTTCGCCTACGCCACGTATCTGCAGGCCCTCGAGCTCTACCTCGAAGGACCGCTCGAGGTCGTGGTCGTGGGGCGCCGCGGCGCGGCCGATACGGACGTCCTCTGGGGCGAGGTCGCCCGCGCCTACCTGCCGCACCGGGTGCTGGTCGCCACCGAGCCAGGGGAGACCGACCCGCCCGCGCCCGCCCGCGCGCGGCCGCCGGTGGACGGGCGGGCGACCGCATACGTCTGCCGCAACTTCACCTGCTCGGCGCCCGTCACCCGAGCGGACGAGCTCGCCCGTCTGCTCCAGCCGGCCACCTGAGCTTGCGGGCTACTCGCCCCGGAACACGGGGGGACGCCGCTCACGCTGCGCGGTCAGACCCTCGCGCGCGTCTCCGCTGCCCTGCACGCGGTGAAAGAGCTCCTCCAGGTCGTCCCGCCGACAGGCTCGCCGCTCCTCGACCAGCCGCCCCACGAACGCCTTCATGGCGCGGATCGAGAGCGGCGCATTGTGCGCGATCTGGCGCGCGAGCTCCGCGACGGTGCCGTCGAGGCTCAAGGGGGGAACGACGCGATTCACGAGCCCGAGCGTGAGCGCCGCCTGGGCGGCGAGGGCCTCGCCGGTGAAGAGCAGCTCCCTGGTCGCCGCGGCCCCGATCGTGTCGACGAGCTTCCAGGTGAGCGTCACCGGGACGGCGATGCCGATGCGAGCGAGCGGCATCGCGAAGTGGGCGCGCTCGGAGGCCACCCGGAGGTCGCAGTGGAGCGCCAGCTCGCACCCTCCGGCGATGGCATCGCCTTGGACGGCGGCAATCGTGGGCTGGGGGCAGCGCTCGAGGAGCTCGAGGGTCTCCTCGAGTCCGTGCGTCTCGACCCGACCGGCCTCGCGTTGCGCCGCGAGCTCACGCAGGTCGAGGCCCGCGCAGAAGACGCCGCCCGTGCTCGCCACCACCACGACGCGGACGTCCGTCCGTGCGGCCACCTGAGTGAGGGTGGCGTGGAGGGCCTCGATCATCTCGGTCGAGAGCGCGTTGCGCTTCTCGGGCCGGTTCAGGGTGATGGTGCAGACGTGATCCGCGATGCGGCTCAGGATCAGGTCGGGCATCAGAAGCGGTCCTTCAAGGCGCGCACCGCGGCGAACAGCGCCACGCGGTCTCCGGGCGGCAGATCGGGGACCCGTGCCTGGACCGAGGCCGCGAGCTCGGGGCCGTCGATGCGCAGGAACGGGTTGGTCGCCTTCTCCTCGCCGATCGTGCTCGGCACGGTGAACTTCCCCTCGCGGCGGAGCGCCTGCACCGCGGCCAGCTTGGCGGCGATAGTCCGGTTTCCCGGCTCGAGCATGGCGGCGAAGCGGAGGTTCTTCTCGGTGTACTCGTGACCGCAGTAGACGCGCGTGTCGTCGGGGAGGGCGGCGAGCTTGGCGAGCGACGCCATCATCTGCGCCGCGTCGCCCTCGAAGAGGCGGCCGCAGCCCGCCGCGAACAGCGTGTCGCCGGTGAACACGGCGCGCACGCTCGGGAAGTGGTAGGCGACGTGACCGCTCGTGTGCGCCGGGATCATGATCGCCTGCGCCCGGATGGAGCCCACCTGGACGGGGTCCCCATCCCGCACCCGATGGGTGATCCCGGGGATGCGGGGCGCGTCGTCCGCCGAGCCGTAGACGCGGAGCCCGGGGAGCGCGCCCAGGAGGTCCGCGTTGCCGCCGACGTGGTCGAAGTGATGGTGCGTGGCGAGCACGGCCGTGAGCCGTGCGCCCGAGCGCTCCGCCTCGGCAAGCACGGCCGCCGCCTCGGCGCAGTCGACCACGGCAGCCTCGCGCGACGTCGGGTCGATCAGCAGGTAGGCGTAGTTGTCGGCGAGCTGGGGGACAGGGATGATCTCCACGGGGAGCTAGTCCTCGACTGGGACCCCAGCGTGCTCGGGCTCGGCGAAGGCCCCGGGCGCTGTCGCAGTCCCGCTGCGCTGCTCCACCCGTAAGAGGCGCTCACGCAAGCCCCCCGTCTCGACCGCGCGGGCGAGCTGCTCCTTGGAGAGATCGCTCAGACGGCCCTCGAGACGCGTCAGGCGATCCCGGAAGCCGGCCGCCTCGCCCGAGCGCGAGATCTGATCCTTGCTGCTGTCGACCACCCGCCCCTCGATCCTCGTGAGGCGCTCGCGGAGCGCGCCCAGCTCGCCGAGCTTGGTCCCGACCTCGCGCCCGAGGTCGGTGAGCCGCTGCTCGCTGCGTTCCATGCGCTGGAGCAGATCGCTCGCGTCGAGCGTCTCGCGCGTGGTCTCGCGCGTCACCTCGGCAATGCGCCGCTCGGTGTGCTGGAGGCGGAGCGAGAGCTCTTCGATGCGGGCGAGCGCCGCGGACGCCCGCTCGCCCGCGCCGCTCGCGAGCGCCTGCAGGGGGGCGACCAGCTCCCGCAGCCCCTCCTTCGGCACGTCCGCGAGGCGATTCTCGAGCGCGCGCACGCGCTCCCGGACGCGGTCGAGGTCGCGTCTCAGCGACACCGCGAGACGGTCGAGGAGAACGTCCAGGCGGTCGGAGAGCCGTTCCTCGAGCCCGACAATGAGTGTGGTCACCTGACTCTCGACGCCGCGTCCGACCTCGGCGAGGCGGCGCTGCACGCCGGCGCCCAGGGTCTGCGCCTGGTCGACCAGCGCCTTCCCGCCGCCCGTCAGGATATCCTGCAGCGCGGCCAGCCGCCCGCGCGACTGCTCCTTCACGCGTCCCATCACGTCCTCCTTCCCGACAGGCACGCCGGGGCGCGCCCGCTCCTCCCCCGTCCCTTCGTCCCTGTCATGCAGCGCAGCCCAGCATGGTGAGCACGCCCGTGTACTGGTGAAGCCGCGTTCCCTCCGCGCCCGGCCCGAACTCCGCCCCGCTGAAGAACCCCGCTACCGGAAGCCCCCCGAGGTGCTGGCGCAGGTAGGCGCTCTCCAGGCCGGGGACGCCGTAGAAGCCGCGCCCTCGACCGACGCAGGTGACGTAGAGCGCAGCGGCTGCCGGCGCCTGCCACGCGGCTGCCTGGTCGGCGAGCACGCGCTGCAGGTCCTCGCGCGCGCCGAGCGGGTCGCGAACACCCAAGAACACCCGCTGGCCTTCGGCCACCGGAGCCGCGACGGCAAGGGCCCCGTGCTCGGCGTCGAGGGCGAGCAGGTGGCGCGCCACGAACTCGTCTTCGCCGACCAGCAACCCGACGAGCACGGCGGCGACCGCGCGGCGCGGATCCGCGCGCAACGGGGTTGGGACCACCGAGGCGAAGGCCTCGTACGCAGGTCGCCCATCCAGCGCGAGGAGCCAGTTGCCGCGCGCGGCGGTGACTCGCCACACGGGGCTCACGCGCCGGACGGCATGCGTCACGCCCACCGTCGCGCGAAGGTCGCCTTCGAGCATCACGCCGGCCACCGCCGCCGAGGATGCCGCGTCGCCCGAGAAGACCGACACCTCGCCGACGCTCCCGTCCTCCGAGGCCCCGCCGCCGACCACCGCCACGCCGGGTAGCCGCTGCTGGAGGCCGCGAAACAGCGGCTCGGGCTCGAGGTGGTAGGTGTCCCCGAAGAGAACGAGGAGACGGTCGCGGCCTTCGCCCTCGCCGACGGTGTCCAGGATCTGGTCGGCGACGCTTTCGGCTCGGCCGCGCGTCAGGGGGACGAAGAAGCGACGGGCGGCGAAGTCGCCGCCGAGGGCGAGCACGGCCACGGCCGGACCGCCCTCGACTTCCTCCTCGCCCGCGAGCACGCCCGCGGCGCTGCATCCCACCACCTGCGCGGTCCCGCACACCTCGCCCGCGGTGCGGGTGACGCGCGTGAAGCCCGGGCCGTGGGGTGTGGTCGCGAACACGAGCAGCAGATCCGCGCGCTCGAGGTCGGCCGAGCGCAGCGCGGAGGTGGCCGCTTCGGCCGCAGCACGGGCCGAGTCTCGCTCTGTCGACAGCCCCGCTCCGGCCCGGAGCACGCACCCTTCTCGGGAGATGGCCCCTTAGAGCAAGCGAGGGCCGGAATTGCAAATGCGCGGGCTTGGAGGATGCCCTATCGGGTGGGCAGCGCACGCAGCAACGCGACCAGACGCCGCACCCCGTCGCGAAGATTCTCGACCGAGACGCGCTCGTTGATGCCGTGGACCGTCTTCTCGTCGTCCTCGCTCAGCACGAAGGGGACGAAGCCGTAGCTCGCGACCCCGTGATCCCGGAAGTAGTGACTGTCCGTGAAGCCCGGGATCACGCTCGGAATGACGGGCGCACCGCCCAGGTCGGTGGCGGCGAGCTTGCGGATCGCGGCCATCAGGCCGGAGGTCGAGTCGGAGGACGAGGCCGGGAACGAGAGCAGCGTCTCGACCCGGATGGTTTCGTCGGCGATCACCTCGCGCAGGAGTGAAGGCCGGATCCTCGAGCGCCTCGCTCAAGTGGGCGAGCTTGCTACGCAGCGGCTCGCGTTCGAGGGGCGCCAGGGCGGCGAAATACTCTTCCACTGGCCGCACCAGCCGCACCCCGGTCCGGTAGCGACGGAGCTTGTCGAGGGCCCGGATGAGCCGGGTGACGGCGGTCTGGGCGGGAGGCGTCGAGCCGTGGCCACCCTCCCCACGGGCGATGAGCTTCACCCAGCACGGCGTCTTCTCCGCCACGGCGACCTGCACGACCTTTCTGCCTCCCTGCGCGAGGTGGATGTGGTCGCCCTCGGTCACCAGGTACTCGGCGTTCCCGAGCAGCTCGGGCCGGTGCTGCACGATCCAGCCCGCGCCGGCCTTGCCGCCCGTCTCCTCGTCGGCGGTGGCGAGCAGGATCACGTCCCGGTCGATCGGTTGGCCGCTCCGCTTGAGCGCGACCAGTGCCATCAGCTCGACCACCGCCACGCCCTTGGCGTCGAGCGCGCCGCGTCCGTACACGTAGCCGTGCTCCAGCGCCCCGGAGAAGGGCGGGAAGCGCCAGCCCCGCGGGTCGGCCGGCACCACGTCCAGGTGCGCGAGGAGGATGACGGGCGGCGCGCCGCCGCTTCCCGGGAGCCGGGCGTGGAGGCTGCCGCGGCCCGGCGACGACTCGAAGACCTCGGCTCTGATACCCTCGGCCTCGAGCTTGCGGGCGAGCGCGTTCGCGGCGGCGGTCTCCCCGCCGGGCGGGTTCTGGGTGTCGATGCGGATCACATCGGCAAGCACCTCGGTGGTCTCGCTGCCCAGACGGCGCCAGTCGAGATCGGCGGCCAGGCAGGCATCGCCGCCCAGAAGTGCGGCGGCGACTACCAGAGCTACACGCGCGAAGCACCGCGTCAGAGTAGGGCGACTCGATCGGCTCATGCCGCGAAGCAGCATTCCACGCTGCTTTCCGCGCTCGCGCGCGAGCAAATCCTCGTCCGGCGCGGCTTCCGGACGCACCGACTTGTTAACACCGCGCCGGGCGCGGCTTTTGCGGATCTGCCCGTCCGTCTCCCGCCCATGGGCCGTGAATTGCTCGGCCGTCGCACTCCAGCTGAAACAGGTACTTAGAAGCGACTCGAGCGGTCGATTCGACCCCCGGGATCGGTGCCTCCCGAGCACGGCGGACGCATCGATGATCCGGCATGGATTTTCGATATCCACAGGTTCTCCACAGGGCATGTCCCACACCTTTCACGACGCGGGGACTCCGCGGTAACCGCGTCCCACCCCATACACCTCGGCCGATGCCTTCCGTGTGGCCGCGGGTCGCGTGGTTCGGAACTCCTCGAAGCGGCCGTGCAGCTCGGACGTGGCGAGGTCGAACGATCCGCCCATGAAGAGCTTGATCAGCAGGTTCCCGCCGGCGCGCAGGACGGTTGGAAGCATCTCGAGCACCGCGGTGACGAGCTCGCTCGAGCGCGCCTCGTCCGTCTCCCGGATTCCGCTCAGCTTGGGGGCGAGGTCCGAGAGGACGACGTCGGCGGGCCGACCCAGATGCTCCAGCACGGCCCGCCAGGTGGACGGATGCCGCACATCACCGCCCACCAGACGCAGGTTCGGCGACGCCAGTGGGTCGATGGCGACCAGGTCGACGCCGACGACGCGACCGTGGGGCCCGACCGCCTCCAGGGCCACCTGAAGCCAGCCGCCCGGCCACGCCCCCAGATCGACGACGACGTCGCCACGGCGGAGAAGGCGGAACCGGGAGTCCAGCTGCGACAGCTTGTACGCACTGCGGGCGCGGTAGCCGGCGGCGCGGGCGCGGCGGTAGTAGGCATCCTTCCGCCGGTACGTCATGCCGCGCCCGCCGGGAGACGGGGCGCTACTCGGATTCGGGCTGGTAGGGCTCGTAGCCGCCGAAGGGGCTCTCGTGGGGAACGTGCCCGAAGACGCGCTCGAGCTGCGGGCTCGAGACCAGGAAGTGCAGCGGGCGCATGGCGACCCACTCGAGCACGAAGCCGATCGGGTGGAGCCCGTACGCCGCCAGCCGGAGCGGGTTCGCCTCGGAGTCGTCGTAGGCGTCGTGTGCCCGCGCGGCGGTGGGGGCGCCGACCAGGGTGACGGCGAGAGCGAGAGTCATCAGGAACCGTGTCACGGGAACCTCCCCGGGGCCCGAGACGATCCAGGCCACCGCGCGCCAGGCTAGCAGCCGCCCCGTTCCGGCTCAAGAAAGCGCTCGCGCGGGTGCCGGGGCCGCGTTGACAGCATGAATCTGCGATCGCTACAGTGCGCGGGCTTCCCGCACACAACCGATGCCGCGCAGCTTCAAGCCCCTCCACCCGCTCCGCGGGTGGCGCCGGGTGGCGACGCAGGCCTGGCGGCCGCCGCAGGACCCGAGCGTCTACGCCCACCTCGACATCCCCATGCGGTCGTCGCTCTCCTACGTCGAGCGGCTGCGCGAGGAGACCGGGGTGCGGGTCACGGTGACGCATCTCGTGGCGCGCGGGGTCGCCCTCGCGCTCCGCCAGTACCCTCAGCTGAACGGGATCGTCGCGCGCGGCCGCATCATGCTGCGCGACACCGTCGACATCTTCCTCCAGGTCGCCATCGAGGGAGGGACGGAGCTCTCGGGAATCAAGATCGCGCGCGCCGACGAGAAGAGCGTCCTCGAGATCGCGCGCGAGATGGAGGCGCGCGTCGAACGCCTGCGCGCGCGGCGGGATCGCCAGGTCGAGCGCACCAAGTCGCTCCTGGACCGCATCCCGCTGCCGCTCCTCGGGCCCGTCATGCGCTCCATCGCGTACCTGGTCTACGACCTGGACCTCGATCTCACGCGGCTCGGGGTCGTGAAGGACGAGTTCGGCAGCGCGATGGTCACGAACGTCGGCATGTTCGGCCTGGCGCAGGCCTATGCACCGCTCGTCCCCTTCAGCCGCACGCCGCTCGTCGTGCTGGTGGGCGAGGTGCAGGAGAAGCCGGTCGCGGAGGCGGGCCGGGTGGTCGTGCGCCCGATGATGACCCTCGGCGTCACCTTCGATCACCGCTTCATGGACGGCTGGCACGGCGGGGCCATGGCGCAGCTCTTCCGCGCCTTCCTGGAAGACCCCGCGCGCTTCGACGAGCCCACGGTCGCCCCGGTCGCGGCCGCTACTCCCATCCAGCAAAGCTGAGCTGACGGCCGGTTCGCGCCCCGTCGCGGCGGTAGGAATGGTAGCCAGGGCCGCACGCGGTGCACGGTCCGAGCACCGCCACCGACCCGTCCCCGGCTGCTTCGAGGAGGCAGCGCGCCGCGATGGGCAGGTCGAGGTGGCGACGGCTCGCGCG
>WNFC01000569.1_pt1 | contig 40351 bp, 30 predicted proteins | sample 5400541 | NCBI WGS metagenome assembly WNFC01 (sample SAMN13153342, study PRJNA577476) | soil metagenome | isolation source: 120 cm saprolite under Douglas fir tree site 2 hole 2 replicate 1 | place: USA:California | collected 2015-04-18 | reverse complement strand
GCAGCTTAAGACCGAGTCCGATACACTGGGTTTCTGCGATGAACGGTTTCGCGCTCACCTACGAAAGCTTCGATCCGGCCGGGGAGGGGCTTCGGGAGGCGCTGACCTCAACCGGCAACGGCTATCTGTGCAGTCGCGGCGCCGCGGAGTGGGAAGACGCCGACGGTGTGCACTACCCCGGCACTTACGTGCACGGGGTCTACAACCGCGAGACGACGATCCTTGGCGGGCTGCCGGTGCTCAATGAGGATCTGGTCAATCTTCCGAACTGGCTGGTGCTCAAGCTGCGGATCGAGGGCGCGGATGCAATCCGGCTGGCGGAGGTTGAGCTGCTTGAATACCGCCACGAGCTCGACATTCACCGGGCGGTGGTGACCCGCGAGCTTCGCTTCCGGGACGCCGCCGGGCGTGAGACGGCGCTGCGCAGCAGGCGATTCGTGAGCATGGCCGATCCGCACCGGGCCGGTATCGAGTGGACGCTGACGCCGCAGAACTGGTCGGGCCGGGTGGAGGTGATCTCGGCGATCGACGGACGCGTGACTAACAAGGGCGTTGCCCGCTATCTGGAGCTCGAGGGCCGCCATCTCAATGCCGTCTCGCCGCGGACGTTTGGCGCGGAGGTCATCGCGCTGAAGGTCCAGACGCGGCAGTCGAACATCTACATCAGCCAGGCGGCGCGCACGCGCGTCTTCCGGGGAAGCGAGCCGCTCGCAGTGGAACGCCGCCTGTACCAGATGGAGGACTACATCCAGCAGGTGCTGGCGTTCGACGTCCGGCAGGGCGCGCCGGCCAGGGTCGAGAAGATGCTGACGTTCTCGACCTCCCGCGACGCCGCGACCGGCGACACGCTGGCAAAGGCCGGGACCTCAGCGCTTTGGCGGCCGGACTTCGGGGAGGCGCTCGAGCGCCATGTCTCGGCCTGGGAGGAGTTGTGGCGCGTGTGCGACGTGCGCGTGCGCGGAGACGAGCGGGTCCAGATGCTGTTGCGGCTTCACGTCTCCCACATCCTGCAGGTGTGCTCCCGGCACACGGCCGACCTGGACGCCGGAGTGCCCGCGCGCGGTCTCAATGGTGAGGCATACCGCGGGCACGTTTTCTGGGACGAGCTGTATGTGTTTCCGTTCCTGAGCTTCCGTATGCCCGAGGTCACGCGTGAGCTGCTGATGTACCGTTACCGGCGCCTGGACGAGGCGCGGGCGGCGGCCCGTGAGGCGGGCTTCGGCGGGGCGATGTTCCCGTGGCAGAGCGGCAGCGAGGGCAAGGAGGAGACCCAGCGGGTGCACCTCAACCCGCTGTCCGGGCGCTGGGAGCCGGACCTCAGCCGCAACCAGCGCCATGTGAACGCGGCAATCTTCTACAACATCTGGCACTACTTCCAGGCCACGCGGGATCTGGCTTTCTTGCGGGATTACGGCGCGGAGATGATGGTGGAGATCGCGCGCTTGTGGGCGTCCATCGCCTGGTTCAACCCGGACCGCGAGCGCTATGAGATCCACGGGGTGATGGGCCCGGATGAGTTCCACGAGAAGTATCCAGGCGAGCAGGGGGGTGGCCTGCGCAATAACGCCTACACCAACGTGATGGTGGCGTGGCTGTGCGAGCTCGCGGGCGAGGTGCTTTCGCTGCTGCCGGCCAGCAGGGCCGATGCGCTCCGGGCCAGGCTCGAGATCTCTGGGCAAGAGCTGAGGCTGTGGCAGGACATGAGCCGGCGCATGTTCGTTCCCTTCCACGGCGACGGCATCATCAGCCAGTTCGAGGGCTACGAGGCGCTCGAGGAACTCGACTGGGACGGCTACCGCGCGAGGTACGGGAACATCCAGCGGCTCGACCGGATCCTGCGCGCCGAGGGCGACGACCCGAACCGCTACAAGATCGCCAAGCAGGCCGACACGGTGATGCTGTTCTTCCTGTTTTCCCCCAGCGCGCTCCGGCGGCTGCTGGAGCGCTTGGGCTATGAGTATCGCGCGGACACCGCGGCCCGGAACATCGCCTACTACGACCAGCGCACGTCGCACGGCTCCACGCTGAGCTTCATCACGCACGCGGGTGTCCTCGCCGTGCTCGATCCGGCGAGTTCCTGGGAGCGCTTCTTGGCGGCGCTGAACAGCGACGTGGAGGACGTCCAGGAGGGGACGACCAGAGAGGGCATTCACATCGGTGTCATGGCCGGGACGCTCGACCTCATGCAGCGCGCCTACCTCGGCACGGAGATCCGCGACGAGGTTCTTCACTTCCAGCCGAGGCTTCCCGGCCCGATCCAGGAGCTGTCGTTCACGATGCAGTTCCGGCGGACGCCGCTCCTGGTGACGCTGAACAAGGACAGGCTCACGCTCGCGCTCCATCCGGAGGGCGCGAGCGGGCCGGTAAGGGTCGGGGCCGGCGGCGAAATCCGCGAGCTCTGCCCCGGAGACCGGTACATGTTCCGGCTGTCCCCGGCTATGCCGGCCGAACAGCGCCGGGACTGCGGCTGAGGGGGAGGACGCGTGCCGACGTTCCGGGGAGCGATTTTCGACGTCGACGGAGTGCTCGTCGACTCGCCGCACGAGAAAGCATGGCGGGAGTCGCTGCGCCAGCTGATGGAGTCGGACTGGAGCGACATCCGCAACCGGACGAGCTGGTCGCCGGAGGCGTTCACGTCCCGCGTCTACGGGGAGCAGATATCCGGCAAGCCCCGCATGAGCGGCGCGCGCGCGGCACTGGCGTACTTCCACGTCCCCGATGACGACGGCAGGCGTCTCGCCGAGTACGCCGACCGGAAGCAAGCGATGGTGGTCCGGCTGATCCAAGCCGGCGACTTCACCGCATACCCCGACGCGCTGCGCTTCATCATCGCCGTCAAAGACGCCGGGATCGGGGTGGCGGCCGCCTCCTCCTCCAAGAACGCCGGGCTGTTCCTGCGGCAGATAAGGCTCGACAGCTTCGCGCAGGAGCACGCGATCGTGTCCGCGTCGCTGCGACCCGGGCTGACGCTGCTCGAGTTCTTCGACGCCGACGTGTCGGGCCGGGACTTCGCGCACGGAAAGCCACATCCCGAGATGTTCCTCACCGCAGCGCATGAGCTCGGGACCGCACCCAGGGACTCGATCGTGATGGAAGACGCCCCGCTCGACGACATCGACCTCAGCGCGCTGGCCAGCGGCCGCCTGGCCACAAAAAAGGCCTAGCCTGCACCGGTTCAGGCTCAGCCCCGACCATCCACCGGGATGGGCTGGCGCCACGGCGAGCGCCGCCAGATCCCCCTGTCCGTCACCGTCGATGCTGAGCCGCCGCACGAGCCGCGGGCCCCTCTACCGGCCGCATCCAGAGGGCCGTGTGCACCATCCGGATGCCGCCCAGATCAGCCTGATCTGGGCGCGATCAGCTAACCGCCGGGGTCCACCCGATGCCCGCAAATAGTCGGCGGTGGAACGTTTCTCGGGTTGAGGGCGGCGCGCCTCGCGTGTTATACGCATCGTGACATGCCCACAGACTGAGCGGCTTCACGCTGCTCACGGTTCGCCGGTGGCCGTGTACTCCAGCGCGGGCTGGCAGGCGTCATGTTGCTGAGTTTGCCTGCGCGGTCTGGCGGAGGCCGGGATGCGTGCCGCTGGCCTGCCTGAAGCCTTCCTGCCGGGCCGGGCACGAGCAGTCAGCCACCCCGTCGGCGCAGGAGTAACAGCGGCGGCGGAAGCCATGGAGGTGCGCGGCGTGAAGTTTACCGATTACTCTGACTCACAAAGGGCCGTTGCGGTCAGAGCGTTCAATGCACGCTTCGGCGAGATGGAGCGAGTTCTGTGGTGCTTGTCGCTGAACTCGCGTGCGGCGCTGCTCGCAGGGGAGAACTCGCCCGTGCTTGAGGCCCTGGTCTGGGCCATCAAGAGCTGGCGGGTGACAGTGCAGGGCGTCCGATCTGAGACGAAGAACCAGATGGCCAGGGCACTGGCAGAGTCGGTGCCCTGGTCGCAGGACCTGTTCGAGCCGGCATCGGATTACGGTCCGGCGGCCGCCGACTACGCGTGCGCATGCGTATCCGACCTGGTTAGCCGCAGCATGTCAATGGGCGTGCCTCGGCGTGAGTACTCGCTGGCGTCCAAGGTCCTGCACTGGCTCATGCCGTGGCGAGTGCCTGTCTACGACAGCTTCGTCCGCGGCGCCCTGGGTGTCCCAGCGTCGTGGGATCACCCGCGGGCATACCGCCAGGTCACGATGGAGACCTTCGCGATGGCCCGCATGACGGCCCAGGATTCCAGCTGGATCGGCTCGCTCGAGCCACGGTCACCTCTTCGCGCGCTGGACAAAGTCGCCTGGTGGCTCGGCGGCGGCAGCACCGGCAACGCGGCGGAGGTCCACGATCCTTGGCAAGTCGTACGCCGGCTCGGCCTCGAGTGCCCCTGACAACGTGCTCCTGCCCGCGCAGTCGCACCCGTGAAGTCAGCGGGACCTGCCGTCCGCGGCCAGGAACAACCGTGAGGAAACCAGCGGCTCCGTCACTGAACGTGAGTGTCGGCAGCTATTAGGACGTTCCCGATCCGCCGTTATGGACGCCATTCTCGGGCTCAAGGTCTTGACAAATCGCGCACCCGAAGGCTCGTTCTGTGCAGTCGTGGCCGGAAGGCAGAGTTGCCTGGCGGAACCCTGCGCTCATTCCGGCGGTTTCTGGCGGCGCTGCTGGGCCTGCGCTGACCCAGACGGTGCACCGGGCTGGCGGGCACGCGATCCTGCTGTCAGCGGCTGACCGCGGAAGGCCCGGCCAGGAACACCGGCCGGGCCCTAGGGTCAGGTGCGATCGCGTGACCCCGCCGCGCGGCGGCTAGCGCGCCGGTGCCAGGACGATCCACGGCGGGACGTGGACCGCGAGGCTGAACTGTCCCCCGGCGGATACTTGCGAGACGTTGGTCAGGCCGGGGACCTGCACCGGGCCGATGGTGCTGGTCGTGCCGCCGTCGCCGAGTTCGCCGGCGGAGTTGTCGCCCCAGGCCAGCACGGTCCCGTTCGACTCAAGCGCGAGCACGTGATCATAGCCGGCCGAGAGCTGGGTGATCCCGCTGCCCGTCCAGGTCATCTGCACCGGCCGGGTCACCGGGTTGCTGGTCGGCGCGTTGTCCAGCTGGCCGGACTCGTCGGCGCCCCAGCCCCAGGCCGAGCCATCGGTACCCAGGACCACGGCGAAGTGGTGGCCGGCGGAGATGCCGGCGATGTACGGGGTGTTGATCCCGGTCACCTGCTCGGGGGTGAGGTGGCTGGTGACCGTGCCGTCGCCGAGCTGCCCGTAGGCGTTGCCGCCCCACATCCACACCGAGGTGAGGGCGGTGTTGCCCCTGGTGCGGGTCGCGAGCGACGCGTCGAAGCCCGCGGAGATACTGGTTACCTGAGACAGGCCCGTGACCTGGACCGGAACCGGGCTGTCGGCCGTGGTGCCGTTGCCGAGCTGGCCAAACTGGTTGTGGCCCCAGGCCCACACCGTGCCGTCCGAGCGCAGCGCCAGGCTGAACATGTCTCCGGCCGAGATCTTGGTGACGCCGGTCAGCCCGGTCACCTGGACGGGCGTGAGCGGGACCGAGCCGGTCCCCCCGGTGCCCCAGGCCCACACCGTGCCGTCCGAGCGTAGCGCCAGGCTATGGACGCCGCCGGCCGCCACCTGAATGACCCCGGTCAGCCCTATCACCTGGACCGGCGTGCCGACGTTACAAAAGCAGGTAGTGCCGTTGCCCAGCTGGCCGAACCAGTTGTTCCCCCAGGCCCACACCGTGCCGTCCGAGCGCAGCGCCAGGCTGTGCAGGCCGCCGGCCGCCACCTGGATGACCCCGGTCAGCCCCGTCACCTGGACCGGCGTGCTGCTGCCGTTTGATCCCCAGCTCACCGCTACATGCCGATCCACGGTCGGCCATGTGACCCGGGCCTGGGCAGGCGGCGAACCGGCCACCGCGGTGCCCGCCAGGCCAACTGTCAGTGCGGCGCAGCCGGCCAGCCGGGCCAGCCGCCGCGATCGTTGCAGGACCTTCATCGTGCTTCCTCCAAGCTGCCCAGCCGAACCGGACAATATGGCCTTAAACGGGAAAGGCTGTAACAGTGGACCGCCAACGGCATGGCGGGCCAGGTCACATGTCGTCGGTCAAGACCGCCTCATCGACGGCCGGGCCTGGTCGCTGCAGTCCCGGGTCTGGGCCAGCCCGCCAGCGGCGCCGTTCCCCGGCCGGGGCACGCACCGGGCGGCGCCGGCAGGCCAACGTGGCCACCTGACTGACAGAGGCAAGTCAGAACAGCCAGATACACCCGGCGCGGCCGCATTTCAGATCCGCTGCTGCCGCGGACCATTGACGAGCCAAGCCGGACAGACGAGCATCGCCTGCTGCTCTCAGTAGCCGCCGCCTTGACCGGAACCGGTATCGATGGAGACAACCGCCGGCCGCACCACCGACGCGGCGGCTGGCCTGCCGCGGGCAGCGGGGATCTTCCAGCGGACCGGCGCTGCCCAGGCCACCGGCGTGTCCGCCGAACCAGAAAATGTCACCGAGACTTGCCTGCCACGCAGGGCCATGGTTTCCACGCCTGGGCAAACCAGCACCCGGTACCCCGCTGTCGCCGCTTCACGCCCTGGCCCCACGCCGCGATCCCGGCAATCACTTGCAGCAAGACAAGGCGATCACTTGCAGCAAGACCATATGCGCTCAGCCTCTTGGGCGGATCGCGGCACAGCAGCCCATAACTGAACAATCCGTGCACGGCCACGTACTCGGCAAGCACAGGCGTAAGTCGCGCCGAGTCGGCGATAGGCGCGAAGTTTCCTTCCGGCGGGTGAGCAGTCAGGGTAACGCTAAGTTACCCTGAGAGTGATCATCAGCATCCAGAAGTTGGAGCACCTGGCGCCGCGTGTCGGGTCGGCCAGGCTGTCAGGGCCTTCTGCGAGCCCCCCGGAAACCCCGCAAGTCACCGTGTCCCGCAGCGACGACGACGGCCGCACGTGGGCCAATCCGGTGTACGCGACGAACACCAACAACAAGTCGAACTTCGACGATCACGACTGGGTCGCGGTCGACAACTCGCCGACCAGCCCTCATTTCGGCCGGGTCTATGTGAACTGGGCGGTGTTCTGCAACACCTGCGCCGGCAATGGCACGTCAAGCTGTATGTGGCGCACTCCGACGACGAGGGCCGGACCTGGTCGGCGGCGGTGCAGGTCAGCGCGGTCGCCAGCAACTCTGCGCAGGGCTTCCGGGAGACCGGGCAGATGACGGTGTCCAGCACGGGCACGGTCGAGGCGTTCTGGACAGAGAACGCCGACAGCAAGAAAGTCCCGAGCCTACAGGTGGCGGCTGTCTCCACCGACGGGGGGCAGACATTCTCCGCCCCGATCACGATCGCCCAGGTCACCGATTACCCGCTGACAGGCACGCCGTTCGACGTGGTCGACCTGTTCAACCGGGTGCCGGGGATGAGCGCGCGGGTCGACTGCTACCCCCATCCCACCACTAACCCCTCATCCGCCCGGGTGTACGTGGTGTGGTGCGACTTCAGCAACGGGCATGGCACGGTCCGGGGCGCCGTGTCCTCCGATGGCGTGCACTGAACCTCGCTGGGCACCGTGGCGTCGCTGGCTGGCCGCAATGCGTTCTTCCCCCAGGCGGCCGTGTCCCCGGCTGGCACCGTCAGCGTGACCTTTGACGCGCTCACCCATCCGCCGGCGAACGACGAGTGGCAGACCGGCGTGCAGACCTACGACAACTACTATGTCGAGTCGTCCACCGGTGGCGCGTCGTTCACCCGTCACCTGCCGCGGAGATGGCCGGCTGATCGCGGAGCGTGGTCGCAGCCCGGTTACGGAAGGCGCGCACAGCTACCGATATGGGCGCCGGTCTGGTCGCCAGCGTGGCCGCCCGTGCCGCGCCCGAACGGGGAGATCTGTGCGGCAGCCCGCATGGCTTGCACGGCTGACCGACGTCCGACTCTGCCGAAATCAGTGCGTCTCAACCGGACCTGTCGATGACGGGCAGCGGAGATCAGCCGGCCTCGACCAGATCAATCCAGACGACGTCGCGACGCTGCGCGAGGTCCAGCGGCTCTCCCAGGACGAAGGGATCAACCTCGCGGGGATCAAACGGATCCTGGACCTGGAGAGCGAGGTGGAGCGGCTGCGCGAGCAGGCCGGGCGGCTGCGCCACGCGGCCGGCCCCGGCCGCCGGGTCTTCACCGCCGGGCCCGGGGTGAGGTCGTCGCGGTCCCCGCCCGGCACCGTCCCGCCCGGGTGACCAGTACCGGGGCGCTCGCCTCTGGCGGCCGGACCGGCGCGGGCTGACCGGGCCGTCCCTTTAGCGGTGCCGGCGCCTCGGCCTACCCTGGGCAGGGAAAGCCTGGAGCCGACGGAGGTAGCCATGACATCCCTGGAGAACCGGCCTCGCACCGCCCTGCTCGTCATCGACGTGCAGAACGGCGTCGTCGGGAACGCCTGCGAGCGCGACCGCGTGATCGCCAACATCCAGACCCTCGTGGACAAGGCCCGGGCCCCAGGACGTCCCGGTGCTCTGGGTGCAGCACTCCGACGACGAGCTGCCGAGGGGCTCCGAGGGTTGGGAGTACGTCCCCGAGCTCAAGCGGCTGGACACCGAGCCCCTGCTCCACAAGACGTACGGGGACTCGTTCGAGGCCACGGACCTAGAGGAGCTGCTCGCCGGGCGGGGGGTCGGACGGCTGGTGATCACCGGCGCGCAGACGGAGGAGTGCATCCGCTCGACCCTGCACGGTGCGCTGGTGCGCGGCTACGACGCGACGCTCGTCTCCGACGCGCACACCACCGAGGACATGCGCGAGTGGGGCTTCCCGGTCACCCCAGAGCAGTCGATCGCGTACACCAACGCGTACTGGAGCTGGGCGGCGGCGCCCGGCCGCAAGGGCAGCGTGGCACCCACCGCGGAGGTCGGCTTCTCGGCGGTCTGAGTGCGGTGCCCTGCACCACACCCGGCCAGCAGCCGGCACCGGACGCGCCGTCGGGGTGCTGTCCCGCTGCCCGCTGACCGTCGCGGGCCCCAGGAAATACCGGATAGGCCGAACGGGCCTGGTGCCCGCCCCGGCGGACTGCGGACTCGCCTGTCCCGCGGCCGGCCTGCCGGCCGGCCCGATCGTCCTGGCCGCCGCCGCCTGACCTGGCACAGGTCGGCGCGGCTAAGCCGCATCGCGTTCTAGGGCATGGGCGGGCATTCACGGCTTATGGTGTCGGGTGTGGGGGGCCGAGTGTAACCAGGGTGCAACCGGGAGCGGGGCATCATGGGAGGGGTGACATCTGGCTGGCGCGCGGCGGCTTGACCCACGGGCGGGCCGGGCGGCGTGGCCATCCGCTGGGCGCGGCAAACGGAGGTGCGGCCGTGCGGGTGCTGGTGATCGAGGACGACGGCGAGCTCGCCGAGGCGATCGGTGCCGGGCTGCGCCTGGAGCAGATGGCCGTGGACGTCACCTTCGACGGGACGACGGGACTTGAGCGCGCGCTGGTCACCGACTACGACGTGATCGTGCTCGACCGGGACCTGCCCGGACGGCATGGCGATGACGTGTGCGCCGAGCTGGTGAAGGCGGGGTGCCGTAGCCGGGTGCTGATGCTGACCGCCGCCGCCGCCATCGAGGACCGGGTCGACGGCCTCGGTCTCGGCGCCGACGACTACCTGCCCAAGCCGTTCGCGTTCGCCGAGCTCGTCGCCCGGCTGCGGGCGCTGCTGCGCCGGGCCCAGCCGCCGCTCGCCCCGGTGCTCGAACGCGGCGACCTGCGGCTCGACCCGGCCCGGCGCAGCGCCAGCCGGGCCGGGAGGTCGCTGGACCTCGGCCCGAAGGAGTTCGGCGTGCTCGAGCTGCTGCTCGCTGCCCAGGGCCGGGTGGTGTCCGCCGAGGAACTGCTAGAAAGGGTGTGGGACGAAATGGCCGACCCGTTCACCACCGCGGTCAAGGTGACGATCAGCCGGCTGCGCCGCAAGCTCGGCGACCCGCCGGTCATCGAGACGCTGGCCCAGGCCGGGTACCGGATCTCATCATGACCGCCGCCGGGCCGCAGTCACCAATCATCCCACCGCCGCCGCCACCACCGGCCCGGTTTAGGTTCAGGTTCCGCGCGCCCCGGCGGACCGTGCGGCTGCGGCTCACCCTGCTCTACGTCGGCCTGTTCCTGGCTTCGGCCGCGTGCCTGCTGATCATCACGTACTTCCTGGTCGCCCAGCAGCTGCCGCAGACGGTCACGCTGCGCACTAGCGGCGGCGCGACGGCCGGGACCGCGGGGACCGCGGGGACGGGCGGGCAGCTTGTCACCGGGGGCGTCGGCGTCGCTACCGCCTGCTCGCCGCCGTCGGCCAACACGCTGCCGACCGCCGCGCAGATGAACGCCTGCCAGCTGCTGCTCCAGCAGGAAGCGGTCGGGCTGCGCCATAACACCCTCGACCAGCTACTCATCGAGTCCGGGGTCGCGCTCGGCATCATGGCGCTGGCTTCGGTCGGCCTGGGCTGGCTGATGGCGGGCCGGGTGCTCCGCCCGCTGCGCACGATGACCGCCACCGCCAGGCGCATCTCCGCGCGCAGCCTGCACCAGCGGATCGGGATGACCGGACCGGATGACGAGCTCAAGGAGCTGGGCGACACCTTCGACCAGCTGCTCGGCCGCCTGGACGCCTCGTTCCGGGCCCAGCGCCAGTTCGTCGCCAACGCGTCACACGAACTGCGCACCCCGCTCGCGCGGCAGCGCACCCTGCTCGAGGTCGCGCTCCGCGATCGGCAGGCCACGAACGCCTCGCTCCGCACGGCCTGCGAACGGGCCCTGGCCGCGGGCGAGCAGCAGGAACGGCTCATCGCCGCCATGCTCACGCTGGCCCGCGGCGAACGCGGCCTGGACACATTCGAGCCGTTCGACCTGGGCGTCATCGCGGCCGACGTGCTGGCCGCCCAGCACGACGACGCGGACGCCCGCGGCCTGACCGTCACGGCCGACCTCGGCATAGCCCCGGCGCTCGGCGATCCCCGGCTCGCCGAGCGCCTGGTGGCGAACCTGACCGACAACGCGATCAGGTACAACGTGACCGGCGGGAAGGTCGAGATCACCGCCGGCAGCCGGGACGGCCGCCCGTTCCTCGCGGTGAGCAACTCCGGCCCGGTCATTCCGCCGGACCAGCTCAGCCGGCTCTTCCAGCCGTTCCAGCGGCTGGAACCGGGCCGGGCCGGGCCCGGCTCAGGACAGCGGAGATCAGGCCTTGGCCTGGGGCTGGCCATCGTCAGCGCGATCGCGGCCGCGCACGGCGCCGAACTGCGCGCGGTGACCAGGACCGCGGGCGGCCTCGCCGTCGAGGTCGCGTTCCCGCCGCAGCCGGCCGACACCGCCGCCCGCGTGCAGGGCCGGGCCGGGGCCCTGGTGTAACGGCCGGACGGCACAGAATGAGTCATGCCCTCGGTCGCGTTCGTGATCAACCGGACGCTGCTCCGCGATCCGCGGGGATTCCTGCGGCGCTGCCGGTCAGCGGCGGCGGACCGCGGCTGGGAGCCGTGGTTCGCGGAGACCAGCGAGGCGGACCACGGCCGGCTGGTGACCCGCCGCGCGGTGGCCGCGGGGGTGCGCCTGGTGTTCGCGGCCGGGGGTGACGGCACGGTGCGGGCCTGCGCCGAGGCGCTGGCCGGCACCGGCGTACCGCTGGCGATCGTGCCGCTGGGCACCGCGAACCTGACCGCGCGGGCCCTGGGAGTGCCGGCCCGGGCCGGCGCGGCGGTAGACGCGGGCTTCGGCGGCCGGGACCGGCGGATCGACCTGGCCAGCATTGACCTGGCCAGCGCGGACGAGGCCAGCGCGGACGAGGCCAGCGCGGACGGGACCAGCGCGGGCGGGACGAGCGCGGGCGGGAGCAGGTTCGCCGCCATGGCCGGGATCGGCCTGGACGCCGCCGTGGTCGGGGCGGCCCGCGGGCAGCTCAAGCGGCGGTTCGGCTGGGCCGCCTACGCGGTGTCCGGCCTTATGCGGCTGTCGCTGCCACCGCGCGACTTTACCGTGCGCCTGGACGACGGTGAGCCGCTGCGGCGGCGGGCGCGGTGCGTCGTGGTGGCCAATACCGGCCTGCTGCCGGGCGGGTTCGCCCTCCTGCCCGGGGCCAGGCTCGATGACGGGCTGCTTGACGTGGGCATTCTCGCGCCTTCCGGCGCTCTGGGCTGGGCGCGGGTGGCCGGCCGGATCCTGGCCCACGACCGGCGCCAGGACCCTCCGCTGGAATGCTTCCAGGCGCGCCGCATCCAGATCAGCGCGGCCGCCGACCTGCCACGCCAGATCGACGGCGAGGTAGCCCCGCCCGGCCGGACGCTCAGCGTCTCGGTGTGCCCGGGCGTCCTGGTGGTGCGCCAGCCCAGGTGATGTTCTACGCAGCGGTCTCGATGCCGACCGCCCGGAGCCGCTCGGCGTTCCGCTCGCCGAAGGCGGAGTAGGCGCGGACCTCGTCGTCATAGGGCTCGCGCTCCGCGGCCACGGCCTCGACCCGGTAACCCCGGGCCAGCGCGTCCGGGTCGACCTCGGCCCGGTAGACGAACGTGGCGTTGCCCTCGAGGACCGGGAACCACCTGGTGTCGCGGACCCGCAGCGACACCGCGGCCATCCCGCCGGCGTTGCGGACCACGACGCCGCGCTCGGGGTCGATTCGGCCGATGCGGGAGTAGACCGCGCGGGCGGCGGCCATGCCGGAGCCGCAGGAGGCGGTGAGCCCGGCGCCGCGCTCAAACGTGCGGACGAAGACCTCGGCGGGCTCGAGCGGGAGAAGCACCGACAGGTTGGCTCCGGCCGGGAACACGTCCCGGCGGGCCGCCACCCGCTCCCCCATCGCGATCAGGTCGGACTCGACGTACTTGTCGACGAGCGCGACCAGATGGGGGTTCGGGATGGTGACGGCGGTGAATTCCAGCGCCGGGTCGAGTTCGGGCAGGCGAGCCTCGGTCAGCGTGGCGTGGCCGGTGACCACGGGATCGTGCGGGGCGAAGTCAACCGCCGGGTGCTCGAGGCTGATCTGGCGGACGCCCTCCTGGGTCGTAGCCCCGCGGCGGACGGTGTACTCGGTCTGGCCGCTGCGGATCACCGCGGTGTCCGTCCCGCGCCGGTCCAGGACGACCCGGCCCAGGCAGCGCATCCCGTTCCCGCAGAACTCGGCGGACGAGCCGTCCGGGTTGAAGAACCAGGCCTCGGGGACGTCCGGGCCTGCGTCGTAGAAGTAGATGCCGTCGCCGCCGAACGGGCCGGACCGGTCGCACAGGCGGCGGACGAAGGCGCGCAGGCCGGCCTGCGAGGCGAAGTCGCGCGGCGTCATCGCGGCCACGAAGATGTCGTTCTTCGAGCCGTGCGCGTTCAGGATCTCGGCCATCTCGATCAGCCTAGCCGAGCCGGGCCTTGCGGGTTCGGCGGTCAGGCGCTGAAGGCGTCCTGCCACGGGGCGGCGGCCCAGGAGGAGGCACCGGGCAGCGCGGTGCCGCCCGTGCCGGCCGGGCCGAACGCAGGGTAGGTGGAAAAGCGCATCCCCTCGGCGTAGTTCCGCAGCGCCACCCGGGACCGGTCGAGCATGTTGGTCGGCAGGTTCCCGACCGGGAACCAGCGCACGTCGGGCGAGCTGTATTCGCCCGCCCAGCCGGACACGGACAGGAAGAAGGCGATCCGCCCGCTGCCGGACACGTCGTGCATGACGTGCGCGAGCGATACGTTCTCGGCGCTGATGACGATCCCGGCCTCGGCCAGGGCGACCCGGATCGCCGTCTCGACGATCGTCTCCCGGTCGGCCAGCTGACCCGTCGGCGGTTCGTACGCGCCGTCGCCGTAGCCCGTGTTGGCCCGCTCCCGCAACAGGATGCGTCCGTTCCTCATCAGCAAGAGGATGACGTCCACGACGACCCTGCGGCGATGCCGAACATCCGCAGCGATCGCGCTGTCGCCGGCTATGCCCATAGTGACCGCCTCGCCGCGCGCCCCTACCCCAACCCCTACCTGAGCCCCTGCCCGGCGCATATCGACTACCTACGCACTGCCCAGGAAAGAGCACGCTACCTCCGCACGTCTGTGGATCGCCATGTGCACAAGGCCGGCCAACCTGTGGACGACGGGAGGAAAGCGATCGGCCGGCTGTGGACGCCATCGCGCACTCGCCCTAGCAGGCAGGCAACGACCGCTGTGGAGAACCGCGCGCCCATGTGGACGAGCGGACGCCGAGAATAGTTGAAAAACCACCGACAGTAACGTTCCGGCCCGTTACTCACCGTAACAGCAGAAGGGAGACATCGGCTTGGTTCCTCGCTGGTGAGCAGTGGGCGCGGTCGATGTTATCTGTACCTGTGGCAGGATGACGGCGCAGCTACGAGCCTGTAGGAGCATGACATGTACACCAAGATCCAGGTCGTCTTCGACGCCGCCGAACCGGAGAAGCTGGCCGAATTCTGGGGGCTGGCGCTGGACTATGTCGTCGAGCCGCCGCCGGAGGGTTTCGTGAGCTGGGAGGAGTTCGCCCGGTCGGCGGGGATACCGGAAGAGGAATGGGGTGACCAGTCCTCCCGGATCGACCCGGCGGGCGAGGGTCCCCGGCTGTTCTTCCAGCGCGTGCCGGAGGGCAAGACCGCCAAGAACCGGGTCCACCTCGACGTCCGGGTGGCCGGGCGCGAGGTCCGCGGCGAGGAACGCAAGCGGCTGGTCAGCGAGAAGGTGGAGCGGCTGGTTCAGGCCGGCGCCAGCATCGCCTGGGAAAACGACACCGTCCGGGGCAACTCCATCGCGATGCGCGATCCGGAGGGCAACGAGTTCTGCGTGAGCTGACCTGCGCTCCCGGGTAATTCGCGGCATTCGCCGGCGCTATTGGAAGCCCCATTCAGGGCTTTATCCTAACTTTTCCCAACATATGGTCATGGGCAGGAATCACCACTAGCATTCCGTTGTACCGGGCTGTGGTGCACGTGCAGAACGGTGCCCGACGTCACCTCTGGCACTCGGCGAGTCTACCGGGGGTCGGCGGACGGGATCGCCTTCGTCGTGAGTGGCCATGACTGCGGGTAGTGGCCGCTCGCCTGAAAGCTCCAGCAGCGGCCGCGTCAGGATTTCCGGCCTGGCCGCCGAGGCAACGCGCGAAAGGCTGTCAAGGTGGTTGCGGAGCGGACCGGAACGCCGCCGCATTCTCAGGTCAAGGTGTCAGGGAGCGTCCCGCCGCTCGCTGACTCTTTTCACCAGCGTCCGGAAACTGGGCTCGATCTGCGGGCGGGCCTGTATCCGGGCGATATCGTGGTGCTGACCCACGGCGAGGAAACCACCGCCGCGCCCGCGGCCCAGGGCGGCACGGGAAAGACGCAGCTCGCGGTGGCTTTTACCCACGCGCTGTGGGGCGCCCGCGCGGTCGATGCGCTCATCTGGGTCGCCGCGACCAGCCGGGAGGCGATCATCACCGGCTTCGCGCAGGCGGCCGGGACGGTCGGCGCGGCCGACCAGGATCTGCCCGCCGAGGCCGCCGCGGACCGTTTCATCGACTGGCTGGCCCGCACCAGGCGCCCGTGGGCGCTGATCCTCGACGACCTGGGCAATCTGGCCGACCTGGAAAACCTCTGGCCCGCGGGCCCGGCCGGCCAGGTCGTCATCACGACCCGGCTGCCGCAGACCGCCTTCCGGGCCAGGCCGGGACCGTACCAGAAACCCCGCCGAGGGGCAGCCGGGCCGCGGATCGCGCCGGTCGGCGGCTTCAGCCGCCGCGAGGTGCTGGCGTACCTGAGCGGCCGGCTGACCGACCATCCGGACCAGCGGATCGAGGCGCTCGACCTAGGCGAAGACCTGGACGGGCTGCCGCTCGGCCTCGCCCAGGCCGCCGCCGTGATGAGCGCGAACCGGCTGAGCTGCCGGGAGTACCGCGGCCGGCTCGGCGAGCGGCGCGAGCACATGTCCGCGATGCGGGTCGACGGCGTGTCCCCCGTGGTGCTGGCCACCTGGTCGCTGGCCGCCGAGTGCGCGCATGACCTCCCGCCCGCCGGCGTGGCCTGGCCCGCCCTCGCGCTGGCCGCCATGCTCGATCCGCACGGGATCCCCGGTGCCGTGCTGACCAGCCCGGCCGGGTGCGGCTACGTCGCGGGCCGGCCGAGCGCGGCGGACGGGGCGGATCAGACCCTGGTCCGCACCGCGATGACCAACTTGGCCCGGGTCGGCCTGGTCAGCATCGATCCGGCCAGCCCGGCCCGGACGGTGCGGATGCACCCGAGCGTCCAGGCCGCGGTGCGCGCCTACCTCCCGGCCGCCGACTTCGAGCAGGCCGTGCTCGCCGCGGCGGACGCGCTGATGCAGGCGTGGCCGTCGGCCGGGGGCGGAACGCGGTTCGAGCAGGCCCAGCTGGAGCAAGCCCAGCTCGAGCAAGCACTGCGGGACTGCACCGGCGCGCTGCTGGCGGCCGACCACGGTGCCCAGACCCACCAAAGTGCACTGTGGCAGCCGGAAGCTCACCCCGTGCTGTTCCGCAAGGGGCTGAGCCTGCAGGCCAGCGGGCTGGCCGAATCCGCGATCGCGTACTGGCAGACGATGCTCATCACCAGCACCCGGCTGCTGGGCAGCGCGCACGCCAACGCGGTCGCGGCCCGGGATGGGCTGGCCGCCGCTTATGAGTCGGCTGAGCGGTTCGGCGACGCCATCGCGGTGTTCGCCAGCGCGCTGGCCGACCGGGAGCGCACTCTGGGACCTCAGCACCCGGACACGATCACGGCTCGGGGGCACCTGGCCCACGCCTACTTGAGCGCCGGGCGGCCGGCCGAGGCGATCGCGCTGTACGAACAGATGGCGGCCGGCGCCGGCCGGCAGCTCGGCCCCGGGCATCCGGTCACGCTGACCGCGCGGGCCAGCCTGGCCAGCACGTACCAGGCGGCCGGCCGGGGCAGGGAAGCACTGACCGCGTACCGGCTGCTCATGACCGATGCGGAAAGGCTCCTCGGCGCGCGGCACCCGAGCGCGCTGGCCGCGCGGGCCAGCCTGGCCGCCGCCCTCGGCGCCAACGGGCAGCCCAGGGATGCGATCGAGCAGTACAAGCGCCTGGTAACGGACACCGAGGCGGCGGGCGGCCGCGATCATCCCGACACCATCGCGGCGCGTGCCAGCCTCGCGTCCGCCCATCGCCGCGGCGGGAAGCTGAAGGACGCGATCGCGCTGTACCGGCGGGTGCTGGCCGACCGGGAGCGGATCGGCGGCACCGATCACCCCGACACCATCGCGGCCCGGGCCGACCTGGCCTTCGCCTACCACAGCGCCGGGCAACTGCGGGAGGCGATCCCGGCCTACGAGCGCACCCTGGCCGACCGGGAGCGGGTGCAGGGACCCGACCGCGCGGACACCCGGTCCGCGCGGGCCAGCCTGGCCGCGGCCTACCGGCAGGCCGGCCGGCTCAGCGACGCCCTCCACCACTACGAGCAGGCGCTGGCCGACAGCGAGCGGATGCTCGGGCCCGATCACCCGATGACCAGGACCGTGCGCGAGAACCTGGAGGCCGTCACCAAGACGTGAGAGGAGATACGGCTAAAGCCGGAACGGGCCGGCTAGATCGCACTAGAATCGCACCATAGCACTCAATACGGAGAGTGCATGAATAATTACAGTCTCGTGACGTACCGGTCGCATAGTGTGACTTATAGCGACATATGGCTATTAAGCGGCGAACCCTATTATCATGCGATCTACGCCAGGTCACCATGCCAGCGAGGGCCTGTGACCTGGATTATTGCCAAATTCAAGTAAGCAACGGCGAAGGCGGGGGGCGGAAGGCTGTCCACCATGGTCGCGCAGCAGGCGGGAACCGCGTCTGGATCGGGAGTGCTGCTTTCCGGGATCGTGCCGCCACTTGCCGACGCCTACTTTCAGCGCGCGGACAGCGGCCCTGACCTGGCCAGCAGCATGCGCCCCGGGGAGACCGTCGTGCTGGTCCACGGCGAGGAGACCGACCTGGCGCCGGCCGCCCAGGGCGGCACGGGCAAGACGCAGCTGGCGGTGGAGTTCACCCACGCCATGTGGAACACCCGGGCGGTGGAGGTCCTGGTCTGGGTGACCGCCGCCGACCGGGAATCCGTCATCACCGGCTTCGCCCAGGCGGCGAACACGGTCGACGCCAGCCCGCCGGACGAAGGCGCCGAGGTGGCCGCGGCCCGCTTCGTGTCCTGGCTGGACCGGACCCGGCGGCCGTGGGCGCTGATCATCGATGACCTGGCCGAGACGAGCGTCCTGGAGGACCTGTGGCCGGCCGGCGCGTCCGGCCGGGTCCTGATCACCACCAGGCTGCCGGCCACCGCCTTCGAGGGCCCAGACTTCAAGGGCACAGCGTCCAACAGCAAGGACCTGCGGGTCGTGCCGGTGACCGGGCTGAACCGCCGCGAGGCCCTGGACTACGTCGCCTCCCGGCTCACCGACTACCCCGACCAGCGGATCGAGGCGCTGGACCTGGGTGAGGACCTGGACGGCCTGCTGCTCGCGCTGGCCCAGGCCACCGCGGTGATGAGCGCCCGCGGGCAGGGCTGCCGGGAGTACCGCAGGAAGCTGGCCGAACGGCTCCCGCACATGCCCGCCGTCGAGGGAGCCTCGGCGGCGGTCCTGGCCACCTGGTCCATCGCCGCGGAATGCGCGCACGAGCTGCCGCCGGCCGGGCTGGCCTGGCCGACTCTGGTGCTAACCGCGATGATGGACCACCACGGGGTGCCTGGCGCCGTGCTGACCAGCCCGGTCGCCTGCGGCTACATCGCGGGCCGGCCGAGTACCGGGGCCGCGGCGGATCAGACCATGGTGCGCGCCGCCATCAACAACCTGGCCCAGGCCGGCCTGGTCACCATCGACCCGGCCAGCCCAGTGCGCACCGTGCAGATGCACGCCAGCGTGCAGGCCGCCGTGCGCGCTTACCTGCCGGCCGCCGACCTCGAGCAGGTCGTGCTCGCCGCCGCGGACGCGCTGCTCGAGACCTGGCCCGAAGGCGAGGGCCAGGAGGGTCAGGGGGTTCAGGGCGATCAGGCCCAGCTCGGGCTGACCCAGCTTGACCAGGCCCAGCTCGAGCAGGCACTGCGGGACTGCGCCTCGGCGCTGCGGGCCGGCGACGGCGGGATGCTGTGGAAGCCGGAGGCCCATCCGCTGCTCTTCCGCGCCGGACTGTCGCTGGAGAACAGCAGGCTGTCGGAAGCGGCCATCACGTACTGGAAGTCGATGGTGGCCACGAGCACCCGGCTGCTCGGGCCCGCCCACGCCAACGCCGTGGTCGCCAGGGACAGGCTCGCGGCGGCGTACGAGTCGGCCGGGAAGTCCGCCGACGCCATCGCCGTGTTCCAGGCCGCGCTCGCGGACCGGGAGCGGAACCAGGGGCCGGAGCACGCCGAGACCATCGCGGCTCGCAGCCACCTGGCCCACGCCTACCAGAGCGCCGGCCGGGCCGCCGACGCCATCGTCTTGTACGAGCGCACGGTAGCCGACTCAGGACGGCTGCTCGGCCCGGCCCACCCGGCCACCCTGGAGGCGCGGGCCAACCTGGCCGAGGCGTACCAGGCGGCGGGAAAGCCCCGGGAGGCGATCTCCGCCTACGAGCTCCTGGTGGCCGACGCCGAACGCCAGCTCGGCTCCGGCCACCCCACGACGCTGCGCGCGCGCTCGCACCTGGGCGCCGCCTACGCGGCCACCGGGCGGGCCAAGGAGGCGATCGGGCAGTACGAGCGGGCGCTGGCGGACCAGGAGCGGATGCACGGGCGCGACCATCGGGACACCATCGCGGCGCGGGCCAGTCTCGCCTCGGCGTTCCGGGCCGCAGGCAAGCAGAAGGAGGCCATCGCGCAGTACCAACGGGTGCTCGCCGACCGAGAGCGGGTGGAGGGCGCCGACCACCCGGACACGATCGCGGCGCGCGCCAACCTGGCCTACGCCTGCCGCAGCGCGGGGCGGCTGCGGGAGGCGGTCCCGCTTTACGAGCGCACACTAGACGACCGGATGCGAGTCCAGGGGCCGGACCACCGGGACACGCTCACCGCGCGCTCCAACCTCGCCGCCTGCTACCAGCAGGCCCGCCGGCTGACCGACGCCATCCCGCAGTACGAGCGCGCGCTGGCCGACAGCGAGCGGATGCTCGGGGCCGGCCACATGGAAACCCTGACCACCCGCTGCAACCTCGCCACCGCCTACTACACGGCCGGCCGGCTCACCGATGTCGTCGCGGTCTTGCAGCGAGCCCTGACCGACTGCGAGCGTTACCTAGGACCCGACCATCAGATGACCCAGACCGTGCGCGAGAACCTCGACGCCGCCACCCAGGCCTGACGGCCCAGGGCTGACGGCACAGCAGAGCGGGTAGGAGGCACCCATGGCACCCCATACCTATGACTTCGTTATCGTCGGCGGCGGATCCGCGGGCAGCGCCCTGGGGAACCGGCTGTCCGCCGACCCGGGCGCACGGGTCCTCGTGCTCGAGGCGGGCCGCCCGGACTACATCTGGGACCCGTTCATCCACATGCCCGCCGCGCTCACCTTCCCCATCGGCAGCCGCTTCTACGACTGGAAGTATGAAAGCGAGCCGGAGCCGCAGCTGAACGGGCGGCGCATCTACCACGCCCGGGGCAAGGTCCTGGGCGGGTCGAGCAGCATCAACGGGATGATCTTCCAGCGCGGCAACCCGCTGGACTACGAGCGCTGGGCGGCGGATGCGGGCATGGCCGACTGGGACTACGCGCACTGCCTGCCGTACTTCAAGCGGATGGAGAACTGCCTGGCCGCCGAGGAGAACGATCCGTTCCGCGGCAAGCAGGGACCGCTGGTGCTCGAGCGGGGCCCGGCCACCAGCCCGCTGTTCAAGGCGTTCTTCGCCGCCGCGCAGCAGGCCGGCTACCAGCTCACCGACGACGTGAACGGCTACCGGCAGGAAGGCTTCAACGCCTTCGACCGGAACATCCACCGCGGCAGGCGGCTGTCCGCCGCGCGCGCCTACCTGTATCCGGTGATGAGCCGGCCTAACCTCACCGTGGCCTGCCGCGCCTTCGCCACGAAGATCATCTTCGACGGCCCGCGCGCCGTCGGCGTCGAGTTCAGCCACCAGGGAAAGGTCAAGCGGGTCCGGTCCAGCGAGCTCATCTTGGCCGGCGGGGCGATCAACTCCCCGCAACTGCTCCAGCTGTCCGGCGTCGGCAACGCCAGGGAACTTTCGGAACTCGGCATCGACGTGGTCGCCGACCTGCCCGGCGTGGGCGAGAACCTGCAGGACCACCTGGAGGTGTACGTCCAGCACGGCTCGAAGCTGCCGGTCTCGGTCGCGCCCGCGCTCAAGTGGCGCAACCGCCCCATGGTCGGCGCGAAGTGGCTGTTCGGGCGGACCGGGCCCGGCGCCACCAACCACTTCGAGGGCGGCGGCTTCGCCCGCAGCAACGACGACGTGGTCTACCCGAACCTGATGTTCCACTTCCTGCCCATCGCGATCCGCTACGACGGCTCGTCGCCCGCGGGCGGGCACGGGTACCAGGTGCACATCGGCCCCATGTACTCCGACTCGCGGGGCACCTGCAAGATCACCTCGCGCGATCCGAAGGTGCACCCCGCCCTGCGGTTCAACTACGTGTCCACACAAACCGACCGGCGGGAATGGGTGGAGGCGATCCAGATCGCCCGGACGATCCTGACCCAGCCGGCCTTCGACGACTACAACGCGGGCGAGCTGTCGCCCGGCCCTTCGGTGCAGACCGACGAGGAGATCCTGGCCTGGGTGGCCAGGGACGCCGAGACCGCGCTGCACCCGTCCTGCACGGCCAAGATGGGCACCGATCCGATGGCGGTGACCGACCCGGCCACCCTGCGGGTGCACGGCGTGGCGGGGCTGCGGGTCGTCGACGCATCGGTCATGCCGTACGTCACCAACGGCAACATTTACGCCCCGGTCATGATGGTCGCGGAAAAGGCGGCCGACCTGATCCTCGGCAATACGCCGTTGCCGGCAGAACCGGTGGAGTTCTTCCGCCGCGACCGCGACGCGGTGAAGACAGGCGAAAGCCAGGTCCGTTCGGATGATTAAAAGATCTTTCCGGGGGGTTCGGGGGGTCGTCCCCCCGGAGCTAGCAGAGCATTTTCCCGAACGGGCCGGGTGCGTGCCCCCAGAACTGGCAGAGCCCCACAACGTGGGATTCTTTACCCGAAAACTAGACAGACCGGCCATCACCTCACCATCATCGAACTGGCACGGGTAACACGAGGAGCGACCTGGTATGACCACACCACACGAGGCTCTCGGAGGTCTCGGGGATAACGCAGCGAGCGACCCGCTGCCCGAGGCGGTGGGGTTGGTGCGGGGCGCGGCGGAGGCGGGCTGTCAGCTCAAGATTCTCGGCGGCCTCGGGGTCAGGGTCCTGTGCCCGGATTTCCCGCCCCGGCTGCGGGCCGGTCAGGACATCGACCTGGCCTGCCTGGGCAAGAACCGGCGCAAGGTTGCCGACCAGCTGGAAAGCATGGGCTGCGAGCCCGACCGCCGGTTCAACAACCTGAACGGGGACCGGCAGATGTATTTCACCGCCCCGTCCGGGCGGCCCATCGACGTCATGGTGGACCGGCTGTCCATGTGTCACACGCTGGACTTCAAGCCGTCGTTCGGCTCGGCCTCCTCCACCCTGCCGACGCTTGACCCCGCTGACCTGCTGCTGTCCAAGCTGCAGATCGTCGAGCTCAACGCGAAGGACGCGCACGACATCTTCCACCTGTTGTCCGGGCTGCGGGTGGGCCGGGATTCCACCCGCCCGGCCATCGACCCGGACCGCTTCGGCTCCGTGCTCGCCTCCGACTGGGGCTGGTGGCGGACCGTGACCGGCAGCCTGGCCAAGCTCCCCGACCTGCTCTCCTCCCAGCCTGGCCTGGCGCCGCCATACCCGCGGTTCGACCCGCTGACGCAGGCGAAGCAGCTGCAGGAGGTCGCCGAGACAGTGCCGAAGGGGTTCAAGTGGAAGCTGAGGGCCAACGTCGGCGACCGGGTCCGCTGGTACGAACTGCCCGAAGAGGTGGACCACTGATTCGTTTTCCTGGAATCACCGAGTTGTTTTCCCGGAATCACTGAGCAATAAGGAAGGCACCTGAGACCGCGATGAAAGTCTTCTTCGCCACGGACATCCATGGCTCCGAGATCTGCTGGCGAAAATTCCTCAACGCCGCCGCCTTCTACAAGGCCGACATGGTCGTGCTGGGCGGGGACGTGACCGGCAAGGTCCTAGTGCCGGTCCTGGCCATGCCCGGCTACTGGGAAGTGACCTTCGGCGGCCAGCGGCTGCGGCTGGAAACCAGGGCCGAACTCGACGAGATCCAGCGCAAGATCCGCGATCGCGGGTCCTACCCCGCGGTGATGTCCACGGACGAGCTTGACGCGCTGAACGAGGAGGACGGTTCGATCGACCGCAGGTTCACGCTGGAGATGACCCGCGGCCTTGACCGGTGGCTCGACATGGCCGACGGCAAGCTGCGCGGCGGCGACATCCCGTGCATCCTGAACGGCGGGAACGACGACATCTGGGAAATCGACGACATCATCGAGCAGTCCCCGTGCGTCAGCTTCGCCGAGAGCAAAGTGCTCGACATCGGCGGCTTCTACCTCGCTTCGATGGGCTGGACCAACCCGACGCCGTGGAACACGTTCCGCGAAGCGCCCGAAGACGTACTCGCCACCAAGATCGACGCGGTGGTCTCGAACATCCCCGACATGGGCCGGGCGGTGTTCAACTTCCACGCGCCGCCCTACGGCACCGGGCTGGACGAGGCCCCCGCCCTGGACGCGAACATGCGGCCGATCCTCGGCGGCGCGGTCATGAAGCCGGTCGGGTCGAAGGCGGTCAGGGCGGCCATCCTCAAGTACGAGCCGATGCTTTCCGTGCACGGGCACATTCACGAGAGCCGGGGCGTGTGCAAGCTCGGCCGGACCCTGTCCATGAACCCAGGCAGCTCCTACAGCGACGGCGTGCTGCAGGGCGCAGTGCTCGACCTGAACGAGAAGAAGGGGACGGTCAGCAAGTACATACTCGTGAACGGCTGAGGCCCCCCGACCCGCGCCGGCCGGCTCCGCCATCCCGTACTCGGGTTCCCTGTCCCACGGGATCACCCCATGCAGCGGGAAATCGCGGAGTGTAAGGCCTCAACTTCATAAACGGCAGTACCATAGGCCCCCAAAGGCCTATATTGACGCTAGATGAACACATACACACTAGATGTAGCCTTCTTACCTCGTTCAATCGGACAAAACCGGATAAATCAGGATAACCGGAGGGATACATATGACGGCAGGAGCACTCGGGGAGGAGAGACCGACTCTCTTCCTCCGCAAGGCGACGGGCTTGGTCCGCGGCTGGTCGGTCCGGGACTCGCTGATCTACGCGTGCCTGGCGACCAACTTCGTGACGCTCGGCATCTACGAGTTCACCTTCGCCGGGCCGGCGTTCCCGAAAGGCCAGCTGATAACGGCCGTGATCATCTCGGGAATCTGGGTTTCGTTCCTGGTGATCGCCTATACCGGGCTCGTCGTCACGATCCCCCGGGCCGGCGGCGATTACGTCTGGCAGACCAGGATCCTGGGCAGCGGCATTGGCTTCGTGATGGCCGCGACCGGCTGGTGGTTCATTCTCTGGCTGTGGGCGCCGATTTACGGCAACATCTTGTCGGTTCAGTTGTTCGAGCCGCTGTGGGCGACGCTCAAGTGGACCTGGCCAGCCGGGGGGGCGGCGTGGTTCGGCACGCACAACGGGATCTTCGTCGTGTCATTGATCACGATCGGGCTGGCCGGCATCCTGGTCTCCATCGGCATGGCCGGGTACGCGAAGGTCCAGCGCTGGTGCTTCATCGGCGGCATGATCGGCTTCGCCGTCGTGGTGATCCTGCTGCTTGTCAACTCACACGCCAGCTTCGTCAGCTCGTTCAACCTCGAAGCGCACAAGCTCTTCGGCGTCAACAACGCCTACGCGGCCACCAACAAGGCGGCCGTCAAGGCCGGCTACAGCACGTCGCCGCTCAGCTTCGGCCCGCTCGGGCCGACGATGCTGCTCGTCCCGGCGATGATGTTCTTCATCTTGTGGCCGAACTGGGGCACCACCCTGTACGGCGAGATCCGCGGCGCGAGCGACTTCAAACGGGTGTTCATGGGAATGTTCCTCGGTCTGTGGATCACGGTCGCCTGCACGGTCATCTTCCTGCTGCTGATGGCCAAGACCGTCGGCTGGGGCTTTTACCAGAACCTCAACTCGCTGGGCTACAACGCCACCCCGCAGTTCGGCATCTGGCCGTACCCGTTCATGTTCGCGGGCTGGCTGGTGCACAACACCGCCTTCCAGGTGGCCCTGATCCTGGTGCTCAGCCTGTGGTTCTTCGGCTGGGTGGGAACCCTGTTCCTGTCCTCGACCCGGGTCATCTTCGCGGCCGCGTTCGACCGCGTGCTCCCCGACCGGGCTTCTGAGGTCTCGGAGAAGCGCAGGGTGCCGGTCTATTCGCTGGTCCTGATGCTGCTGCCTGCCGTCGGGCTCAGCGCCTTGTATGCCTACAACACGACATTCGTCACCTACACGCTGGACGCCACGCTGGTCATCGCGGTGACGTTCCTGTTCAGCTCGATCGCGGTGGTCATCTTGCCGCTGCGCAAGCCGGACCTATGGTTCGCCTCGCCGGCCAGCAAGGTCAAGGTGCTCGGCGTGCCGATCGTGCCGGTGGCCGGGGTGGTGACGATCGCCCTGCTCGTGTACGACCTCATCGAGTGGCTGTCGAACGACCTGTACTTCGTGAACAAGGCGGGCTCGCTCATCTACATGGGCGCGATGTACGTGCTGGCCATCGCCATCTACGTGGGCGCCCGCATCATCCGCAACCGCCAGGGCATCGACCTGTCCCTGATCAACAAGGAGATCCCGGTCGAGTAGCTGTTTCATGATCGCGGAGACTCTGGGGCACCAGAGTCTCCGCGATCATCCTTGAGGAGCCGAGGATGAGCGAGCCGGCCGGGCGGACGTTCCTGGTGACCGGGGGGAACACCGGGATCGGGCGGGCGATGGCGGCCGGGCTGGCCGGGCGCGGCGGGCGGGTCTGGATCGCGGCCAGGTCCCGGGCCAAGGGCGAGGCGGCGATCGCCGCGATCAAGGCCGAGACCGGCCGCGATTCGGTCTGGTTCCTGCCGCTTGACCTGGCCGACCTGGAGTCGGTGCGGGCGTGCGCTTCGGCCTTCCTGGCCCTCGGCGAGCCGCTGCACGTGCTGGTGAACAACGCCGGCGTCGGGGGGGCACGGGGCGTGACCAGGCAGGGTTTCGAGATGACGTTCGGCGTCAATCATCTGGGCCACTTCGCGCTGACGAACGCGCTGCTCGGCTGCCTGACGGACAGCGCGCCGTCCCGGGTGGTGACCGTGTCCAGCGATGCCCACTACGCGGCCAAGGGCATCGACTTCGAGGCGCTGCGCCGGCCGACGCGCGGCATCACGGGATTGCCCGAGTACGCGGTCTCCAAGCTGTGCAACGTGCTGTTCACGCAGGAACTCGCCCGCCGCGTGGCGGGCACCGGGGTCACCACCTACGCGCTGCACCCGGGCGTGGTGGCGTCGGACATCTGGCGGCGGGTGCCGTGGCCGGTCCGCCCGCTCATCACCAGGCGCATGCTCTCGGTGACCGAAGGGGCCGCGACGTCCTTGTACTGCGCCACCTCACCGGAGGTGGCGCACGACAGCGGCCGGTTTTACGACAAGTGCGCGCAGCGCGCGCCCAGCGCGGTCGCCACGCCGGAACTCGGCCGCACCCTGTGGGACCGCAGCATGGCCTGGACCGCCCCTTAAGCTGGGGGAATGGATCTTCCTGTCAACCCGCCGGTGGCGCCGATGCTGGCCAAGCCCACCGGCGCGATCCCGAGCGGGGACTACGTGTTCGAGCCGAAATGGGACGGCTTCCGGTCGATCGTCTTCCGCGACGGCGACGAGGTAGAGATCGGCAGCAGGAACGAGCGGCCGATGACGCGCTATTTCCCCGAGCTGGTGGCCGCGATCAAGGCCGAATTGCCGGCGCGCTGCGTGATCGACGGGGAGATCGTGATCCCCGACGCGGCGGGCCGGCGGCTCGACTTCGAGGCGCTGCTGCAGCGGATCCACCCCGCGGCCAGCCGCGTCGAGCTGCTCTCGGTCCAGACTCCGGCCCATTTCATCGCGTTCGACCTGCTCGCGCTGGGCGATGAGGATTACACCGAACGGCCGTTCGCCGGGCGCCGCGCCGCCCTGGAGGGCGCGCTCGCCGCGGCCGGCTCCCGTATTCACCTGACCCCGACGACCACCGACCGGGAGGTTGCCAGCGGCTGGTTCAGCCAGTTCGAGGGCGCGGGCCTGGACGGGCTGATGGCCAAGCCGGCCAGCGGGATCTACGAGCCGGACCGGCGGGTGATGCTGAAGGTCAAGCACGAGCGCACGGCGGACTGCGTGGTGGCCGGCTACCGGATCCACAAGAGCGGTGACGACCGCATCGGGTCATTGCTGCTCGGCCTGTACACCGCCGACGGCAGGCTGGCCAGCGTCGGCGTGGTCGGCGCGTTCCCGATGGAGCGGCGCAAGGAGCTGTTCGGCGAGCTGCAGCCGCTGGTCACCACCTTCGAGGCGCATCCGTGGAACTGGGCGCAGCACCAGGCCGGCGAGCGTACCCCGCGCAAGGCCGAGGCCAGCCGGTGGAACGCGAACAAGGACCTGTCGTTCATACCGCTGCGGCCAGAACGCGTGCTCGAAGTCCGGTACGACCACATGGAAGGACCGCGCTTCAGGCACACCACCCAGTTTGTCCGGTGGCGCCCGGACCGCGAGCCGCGCTCGTGCACCTACGCCCAGCTTGAGGAGCCGGTCGGCTTCAACCTCACCGAGATCCTCGGGGGAAATCGTGGCTGAGGCGAAGATGGTCCTGGAGGTCGCGGGCCGCCAAGTCGTCATCAGCAATCCCGGCAAGGTGTACTTCCCGCGGACCGGGCACACCAAGCTGGACATGGTGCGTTACTACCTGGCCGTGGCCGAGGGGGCGCTGGGCGGCGTGGGCGGACGGCCGATGGCCCTGAAGCGGTTCGTGAACGGCGCCGAGAGCGAGCCGTTCTTCCAGAAGCGGGCCCCGGAGAAGCGCCCGGACTGGATCCAGACCGTCGAACTCCGCTTTCCCTCCGGCCGTACCGCGGACGAGGTGGTGGTCACGGACGAGGCCGCGCTGGCCTGGGTGATCAACCTCGGCTGCATCGACCTGAACCCGCACCCGGTGCGCGCCTCGGACCTGGACCACCCGGACGAGCTCCGGGTCGACCTGGATCCCGTGCCCGGCGTGGAATGGCCGCAGATCAGGGACGTGGCCATGGTGGCCAGGGAGGTGCTGGCGGATTTCGGGCTGACCGGCTGGCCGAAGACCTCGGGGTCACGCGGCATGCATATCTACGCCCGGATCCTGCCGCGCTGGCCGTTCGGCGATGTGCGCCGCGCGGCGGTGGCGGTCGCGCGGGAGATCGAGCGGCGGGCGCCCGAACTGGCCACGTCCAAGTGGTGGAAGGAAGAACGGCACGGCGTCTTCGTGGACTACAACCAGAACGCCAAGGACCGCACGGTCGCGTCCGCTTACTCCCTCCGCCCGGTTCCGGACGTCCGCGTGTCCACGCCGCTGACCTGGGCGGAGGTGCCGTCGTGCGATCCGGCGGAGTACACGATCGAGACCGTCCCGGCGCGGTTCGCCGCCATCGGCGATCCCTGGGCCGAGATGGACGAGGCGGCCGGGTCGCTGGACGGGCTGCTCGAGCTGGCGGCCAGGGACGAGGCGGCCGGCCTGCCCGACGCGCCGTGGCCGCCGCACTACGACAAGCAGTCCGGCGAGGCGCCCCGAGTCCAGCCCTCCAAGCGGCGTAGTCCGGAGGCTCCTCCCCCGGCGCCGGGGGAGACCAGCGGTCCGACCGGCCGGCGGCGCAGCACCAAGCCGCTGATCGAGGTCGCGCGCGCGGCCAGCAAGGACGAGGCGATGGAGGGCCTGGAACGCTGGAAGGCCAGGCATCCGGCGGTCTGGCCGAAGCTCGAGCCCGCCGACGTCCTGGTCGACTCGATGCGCGGCCGCAGCTCGTCGTGGTACCGAATCCGGCTCAACCTGCAGCACGTCCCGGAGGCCGAACGTCCGCCGCAGGAACCCCTGGAAGTCGACTACGACCCCTGGACCGGATTCCGCCCTAACTGATATCGACCCAGTCGAGCGTGCGCTGGACGGCCTTGCGCCAGCCGGCGTAGCCTCCCCCGCGCCGGTCCTCGGTCCACGACGGAGTCCAGCGCTTCGACTCGTGCCAGTTGGCGCGCAGCTCGGCGGTATCCCGCCAGAACCCGGTGGCCAGCCCGGCCGCGTACGCGGCGCCGAGCGCGGTGGTCTCGGCGACCACCGGGCGGCTCACGGGCACGCCGAGGATGTCGGCCTGCAGCTGCATGCACAGGTCGTTGGCGGTCACCCCGCCGTCCACCTTGAGCACCTCCAGGCGGACGCCGGAATCCTTCTCCATCGCCTCGACCACGTCCCTGGTCTGATAGGCGATGGCCTCCAGGGTGGCCCGGGCCAGGTGCGCGCTGGTGTGGAACCTGGACAGCCCGACGATCGCGCCGCGCGCGTCGGCCCGCCAGTACGGCGCGAACAACCCGGAGAAGGCCGGCACGAAGTAGACGCCGTCGGTGTCGCTGACCTGCGCGGCGAGCGTCTCGCTCGCCGCCGCGCCGCTGATGATGCCGAGCTGGTCGCGCAGCCACTGCACGGCGGCGCCGGTCACCGCGATCGACCCCTCGAGCGCGAAGACGGCGGGCTCCGCGCCGAACTTGAAGCACACGGTGGTGAGCAGGCCGCTGGAGGACCGGACGATGTCCGTCCCGGTGTTCAGCAGCAGGAAGTTACCCGTGCCGTAGGTGTTCTTAGCCTCGCCGGGGTCCAGGCAGACCTGCCCGACGGTGGCGGCCTGCTGGTCGCCCAGGGCCCCGGTGATCGGCAGCTGGCCGGCGAACGGGCCATGCGGTGCTGTCATCCCGTACGGCTCGGGCGTGGACGACGGCAGGATCCGCGGCAGCATCCGCGGCGGGACGGTGAAGAAGTCACACAGCTCCTCGTCCCAGTCGAGGGTCTTAAGGTTCATCAGCATGGTGCGGCTGGCGTTGGTGACGTCGGTGACGTGCACGCCGCCGGAGATGCCACCGGTCAGGTTCCACAGCAGCCAGGTGTCCACCGTGCCGAAGAGGGCATCGCCCCGCTCGGCGTCCGCCCGCAGCCCGTCGATGCTGGCGAGCATCCACTGCAGCTTGCCGCCGGAGAAGTAGGTGGCCGGCGGCAGGCCGGCCTTGTGCCTGATCACGTCGCCCCGGCCGTCCCGGTCCAGGGCGGAGGCAATCCGGTCGGTCCTGGTGTCCTGCCACACGATCGCGTGGCCGTACGGACGTCCGGTGCGCCGGTTCCACACCAGAGTGGTTTCCCGCTGGTTGGTCAGGCCGAGCGCGGCGAGGTCGGAGGCGCGCAGGTTCTTCGAGCTCAGCACGGTCGCGATGACGGCGCAGGTGCGTTCCCAGATCTCGATCGGGTTGTGCTCCACCCAGCCGGGGCGGGGCATGATCTGGGTGTGCTCGAGCTGGTGCCTGGCCACCTCGGCGCCGGAATGGTCGAAGACCATGAACCTCGTGCTCGTGGTGCCCTGATCGATTGCCCCGACGAAATCGGCCACTGTATCTCCTTTTTTAAACGGCAGTTCATCACCACGCCATGTCACGGTTTGCGGGTAGGTTGACGATGTACATACTCTAGGGCTGGGCCACAGCTCAGCTGCAGGGGGCACAGTAATGGCGAGTAAAGGCGTTCTCGACGCCCGCGATCGCGGCGCGATACTCGGCCGGCTGACGGCCGAACGGTTCGACGTCCTGGTCATCGGCGGCGGCATCACCGGCGCGGGGGCCGCCCTGGACGCCGCGTCCCGGGGCCTGCGGGTGGCCCTGGTGGAGACGCGCGACCTGGCTTCGGGCACCTCGAGCCGGTCCAGCAAGCTCATCCACGGCGGCCTGCGGTACCTGGAGCAGTTCGACTTCAAGCTGGTCTACGAGGCCCTGCGGGAACGCGACCTGCTCGTGTCCAAGCTCGCCCCGCACCTGGTCAAGCCGGTTTCCTTCCTGTACCCGCTGTACAAGAAGGTGGTGGAGCGCCCCTACGTCGGGGCGGGGCTGGTTCTGTACGACGCGATGGAGGGAACCCGCAGACCGGTGCCGCATCACCGGCACCTGACCGCCCGTGGCGCGCTCAAGCGGGCCCCCGCGCTGTCCCCGGACCGGCTCGCCGGCGCCATGCTCTACTACGACGCGCAGGTCGACGACGCCAGGTACACGCTCACCGTGGCCCGCACCGCGGCCGCGCACAAGGCCGTCATCGCGACCCGGGTCAGCGCGGTCGAAGTCCTCCGCGGCCCGGACGGGACGCGGGTGACCGGCGCCCGGGTGCGCGATGAGGAGTCCGGGCGCGAGGTTGACGTGACGGCGGAGGCCGTGGTGGTCTGCGCCGGCGTGTGGACCGACCTGGTGCACGAATTGGCGGGCGTGCAGGCCGGCTACCGGGTCCGGATGTCCAAGGGCGTGCACATCGTGGTGCCGCGGGGGGCGGTGGACGCGGACACCGGGATGATCCTGCGGACCGACAAGAGCGTGCTGTTCTTCATCCCGTGGGCGGAGCACTGGATCGTCGGCACGACCGACACCGACTGGTCAGGGGACCGAGCCGAGCCCGCGGCGACCGAGGAGGACATCGAGTACATCCTGGCCGCGGCGAACCGGGTGCTGGCCCGCCCGCTGACCCGGGGCGACGTCGTCGCCGTGTACGCGGGCCTGCGGCCGCTGGTGGATCCCCGTGAGGGTAACGGCTCCAAGCCCACGACCAAGCTGTCCAGGGAACACGTGGTCGACGTGCCTGTGCCCGGCCTGGCGAGCATCGCGGGCGGCAAGTTCACCACCTACCGGCTGATGGCGCGCGACGTGGTGGACGCCGCCGTGGCCGACCTGGGCCGTGAGGTGCCAGGGTCGGTCACCGACCAGGTGCCGTTGCTCGGTGCGGACGGGCTGGCCGCCGTGCAGGCCGCGGCGGGGCGGCTGGCCGAGGACTACGGGGTGACCCGCGCGGCGGTGGAGCACCTGCTCGGCCGGTACGGGACGCTCGCGGAGGAAGTGCTCGACCTGACCCGGTCCGACGCCGGGCTGGCCCGCCCGCTCGCCGCGGGCCACCCCTACCTGCGCGCGGAGGTCGCCTACGCGGTCACCCACGAGGACGCCCTGCACGTCGAGGACGTGCTGATGCGGCGGACGCGGCTGTTCATCGAGTCGGCCGACGCCGGTACCGGGGTCGCGGCCGAGGTGAGCCTGATCATGGGGCGCCTGCTCGGCTGGAACCGGCGCAAGCGCGCGGCCGAGACGCGCCGTTACCTCGAAATCGTCGAGGCTGAGCAGACGGTGATCGGCATGGATGACGGCCAGGTGCCGGAGGTGGCGCTGGCCGCGGGCGCGAGATGAACTCCGAAGGTGCCCGGCGGCTGCTGACCTTCCGGCTCGACCAGGAGCAACGGCAGCGGCTCAAGGCCCGCCTGGCCCGCGAGGGCCGGACGATGTCCGAGGTGGTGACGCACGGGCTGCGCCAGTACGTGCAGCACGCGCGTCATCGCGATAGCCAGGAGAGGTCGGGCACGCTGGTGCTGCCCGACCGGGTGGCCGCCCGCCTGCGCGAGCTTCGCTCCTCCGGGCGCAGCGAGCTGCTGTCGGCGACGCTGGCGGCGCTACACGAAGCGGGCTGGCCGCTGCGTCCGCTCGCGGAGGCCCTCGGCATCAGCCGGCAGGCCGTGCAGGCACGTGTCCGTCGCCGGGCTCGGGCCGAACTGCGCGAGCACGTGACCAACTGCGAGCCGCCGCCGCCGTTCCCGCACCGGCGCGTGGCCAGCACGGCCGGCCTCCGGCCGCACCTGACGATCAAGATCGACCACACGCTGCGCGCGTCCGCGCACCGCGCGGCGGCCGATGACGGCAACTCACTGACCCAGGTGGTCGAGGCCATCCTGGATGGCTACCTCAGGCACGGATGGCCGGACGGGGAGGGTCCTGAGCCCGGCTACGTGCGACGCAGGACGAGGATCATACGCCACGCCTCGGCCGCGTCGACGGGCAAGTCGGTGTCGAAGTCGCCGTAGCTGGCCACGACGGTGAACCCGCCGGCCAGCCTGATCGCGGCGGACAACTCGGTCGCACTCCAGAACCGGTTCGGCACGACGTCGGTGACCGTCCGCACCGGCCCGCCACGCTTGTGATAGGTGACGCTGACGTGTTCCTGGGTGATCTGCGTGACTGGATCGATCCGGTCTTGCGCGCCCCAGCGCACGCTGACCGTGCCGCCGCCGACTTCGGTGCTCCATTCACTGCTGGTCCGGCGCTCCGCGGCGAAGAAATCCGCGGGATGCGCGAGTTCCATGATGTACAGGCCGTCCCGGTCGAGATGGCGTGCCACCGAGGCCAGATGCCGCAGCATGTCGTCGAGCGACAGCAGGTGGCACAGCGAGTTGAGCATCGTGATCGCCAGGTCGAAATCGCCCGTGAGGGAAAAGTCCCGCATGTCGGCCTGCACGACGGTCAGCCGGACTCCGGCCGCCTCCGCCAGGTCGTGCGCCCGGGCGCACATGGCCGGGTTGAGGTCGAGCGCGGTGGCCTCGAGACCGCGGCGGGCCAGGTCACGAGCGTGCTGCCCGGGGCCAGCGGCGAGCTCGAGAACCGAGCGCGGCGGGCCGGACTCCGGCCCCCGGTGCTTACCTGACCACCGCAGCAGCGCGTTCACCTCGGCGGGAACGTCGCGATAGGCACATGCGGCCTCATAGAACTCAGGCTCGTCGTATATTCCGGGCACTCGACCATGATGCCCGACGCCATTGCCGGCTCATGCAAAGTAACGTGCACTAGCCTCACGCATCGGCCTGCGGCAGACTGTCCGCATGATGACAGAGAGCCAGGCGCTGGAAACCCTGACGCGCGAGGACCCGGAAGCAGCCGGTGACGCGAAGGCTGCCCTGGCCTGGCTGACCGGCGACGAGGGCCTGGAATCGATCTCGCTGCTCCGCCTGCAGGAGTTCCTCTGGTACGCGCTCCCAGTCAAGTGGCCGATGTCCACTCCGGGCCGGGTCGGCGTGGCGAAGGCCCTTGGCCGCCTGTTCATGCTGGCAGGCCTGGACCGTTACGCCGGGGTGTGTTGCTCGGCGGGCACCGAGACGATCATCACCGCCTACGCGGACGGCCACGAGGAGGGAATCGCCGCCTACACCGAGGCCATCGAGGAGTCGCACGCGGCCCCGCCGGACACCGAGTTGCTCGCCTGGGGTTCGGTCATGGGATCGCAGGAGCGCGCCGCCTACGACGCCTGCGCGGCCGCCCTGGAACTCGCCTTCGCCTCCGGCGAGCTGAGCGTAGGCGCGCGCGGCTGGCGCACCAAGCGGGTGGACATCGTGAACCGCTGGCTGACCGGCCGCACCGAGATCCCGGTTTCCCCGCCGGCCGACGGCGTCGCAGAAACGGGACAGGTCCACGACGGCGCGCCCGGGAACGACACCTGGCTGGGCCGCATCAGCGCCGAGCGCATCGACGCGTGGGCGCACGGCCGGCCAGGTGAGCGGTCACGGCTGGCCCGCGGGCTCATCCCGCGCCTGCTCGAGCCGCCCGCGCTGCCGGACGACCCGCTGCCCACGCTGCGCTGGCTGCTCAGTCACGCCGACGAGGGCCTGCGGCTCACCGCCAGGTACTACATCGCGCCCGCCCTGGTCGCCGAGGCGGTAGACACGTTCGGCTGGCGGGATCAGCTCGTCGGCACGCTACGCCAGGAACTCGACGTTTTCCCGCTGCACACGCTGCGCGGTATGGCGCAAACCGAGATGGGGGCCATCCGTCGCAGCCGCACCAGCCTGGTGCTCACCAAGACGGGCAAGCTCATGACGGCGGACCCCGCCGCCCGGTGGCATATCGGCACGGCCGCGCTGATCGGCCCCGACGACGGCCCGCAGCCGGACTTCTCCATCGCGGTGCGCGAGGCCGCGCTGCTGGTCATCTTGACCAGCGGACCGACCGGGTACGACGAACTGACCCGGCTGCTGACCGACATCCACGGCGTGGAGGGCTGGGCGGCGGGGACCAGCACCGGCCCGGCCAGTACCAGCCTGGCCAGCGCCGTGCGCACCGAGCTTTACACGCTGCGGCACCGGCTGTGGGCGCTAGGCCTGCTCGGCGCCGAACGCAGCTTCAGCGCGCCACTATCGCTGACCGAGAATGGAGTCGCCGCGGCGCTGTCCGCCCTGCTTGCCCGGGCCCTGCGCCCGCGGCATCACCTGGGCCTCGGGTAACGGCGTCCAGGTAAGAGGGAAATAGCCGGTGTAGTTCTCGGCCAGCGTGGTGGCGGCCGCGCGGGACGAGATGACGTAGCGCAGCTGGGAGAGCTGCAGCGCGGCACCGAACTGGTCCGCGTGCGGGTCCACGTGCAGCATGGACGTCATCCACCAGGAGAAGTGAGTGGCTCGCCAGACCCGGCTCAGGCAGGTGTCCGAGTACATGTCGGCCAGTTCGGCCTGCCCGTCCCGGAGCAGGCTGGCCAGGGCCGCGGCGAGAGCGGTCACGTCGGCAAGGGCCAGGTTGAGGCCCTTGGCCCCGGTGGGCGGCACGATGTGCGCGGCGTCACCGGCCAGGAACAGCCGCCGGTAGCGCATGGGCGAGGCGACGAAGCTGCGCATCGGCGAAATGGCCTTCTCCGTGATCGGGCCTTCCTTCAGGTCCCATCCCGGTACGCCCAGCCGGTGCCGCAGTTCGGCCCAGATCCTGTCGTCGGGCCACCGTTCGATCTCCTCGTCGGCCGGTACCTGCAGGTAAAGCCGGCTGACCTGCGGCGTGCGCATGGTGTGCAGCGCGAAGCCGTCCTCGTGCCGGGCGTAGATGAGCTCGTCGGTGGACGGCGGCACCGTGGCCAGGATGCCGAGCCAGGAGTACGGATATCCGCGTTCGGCCACCGTCACCAGGCCGGGCGGCATGGAATCGCGGCAGATGCCGTGGAACCCGTCACAGCCGGCGATGGCGTCGCAGGCGACTTCGTGCCTGGTTCCGGCGGAGTCGGTGAATCGGAGCACGGGCTGATCGGTATCGAGTCCGCCGACCTCGGTGTCCGAGACCTCGAACTCGATCACGGCCCCGGCCGCGAGCCTGGCCCGGATCAGGTCCTTGACGATCTCGGTCTGCGCGTAAATCGTCACCCAGCGGCCGCCGGTCAGCTCACGGAAATCGAGGTGGTGCCGCTCGCCTTCGAACTGCAGGTAGATCCCGCCGTGTTCGAGGCCCTCGGCGTCCATCCGCTCGCCAAGGCCGACCGCGCGGAGCAACTCAACCGTGCCGGCCTCGAGCAGGCCGGCCCGCTGCCGCGCCTCGCAGTAGGCCCGGCTGCGGTTCTCCACCACGATGGAGTCGATGCCGCGCAGGGCCAGCAGATGGGAGAGCAGCAGGCCGGCCGGGCCGGCCCCGACGATGCCGACTTGAGTGCGCGACCTGACTGTCATCTCGCTCCCAGGTTAACCGTACTGCCCCATGTACGCAGGACGAACGATGGTTCAGAAAGCGAACACATGGGTCTATGATGTCATCGACCGAGCCAGGAGGCCCTCATTGACTGACAACCAGGATCACGGTCATGACGGGGACTTCGTCCAGTCGCTCGAGCGTGGCCTGTCCGTGATCCGTGCCTTCGACGCGGAGCACCCGAAGCTGACCCTGAGCGAGGTCGCCGCGAGCACCGGCCTGAGCCGGGCCGCCGCCCGGAGATTCCTCCGCACGCTAGTCCAGCTTGGCTACATGCGCAGCGACGGGAGCAGGTTCGCGCTCCGCCCCAAGATCCTGGAGCTCGGCTACGCGTACCTGTCCAGCCTGACCCTGCCTGAGGTAGCCATGCCGCACCTGGAGCAGCTGGTCGAGCAGGTCCATGAGTCCTCGTCGGTGTCCGAACTGGACGGGGACGACGTGATCTACATCGCCCGTGTCCCGACCAAACGGATCATGACCGTGACGATCAGCGTCGGGACCAGATTCCCCGCCTACGCCACCTCGATGGGCCGGGTGCTGCTGGCCGCGCAGCCCGACGAACGGCTCGATGAGTACCTGGAATCGGCCAGCCTGCGCGGCCTCACCGGACACACCATCACCAGCGCGACCGCTCTGCGGCGCGAGCTGCGCAAGATCCGGGCCCAGGGCTGGGCCCTGGTCGACCAGGAGCTCGAGGAGGGGTTGCGGTCCATCGCCGCCCCGATCCGCGACGCCGACGGCCAGGTCATCGCCGCCATCAACGTCTCCACGCACGCCGGGCGGCGGACCCTGAACAGCATCGTGGAGGAACTGCTGCAGCCGCTGCTCGCCACCGCCCGCCGCATCGAGCTTGACCTGGCCCGCTCCCGCGCGTCAGTACGCGCCCGCCCCGACGCCTGAGCGGATGACGGTGCAGCGGTAGCTCCCGCTGGTCTCGCCTGCCACACTTGCTTGCTATGCGTACGCTCGTCGTCGACCATCCCCTGGTCACCCACAAGCTCACCGCGCTGCGTGACGCCTCCAGCGACACCGCGACCTTCCGCAACCTGACGGCCGAACTGGTGACGCTGCTCGCCTACGAGGCGACCCGCGAGATGCGGGTGCAGCCCGTGTCCGTCACCACGCCGGTGGGCGTGGCCAGGGGCGTCAAGCTGGCCCGTCCGGTGCCGCTCATCGTGCCCGTGCTGCGGGCCGGCATCGGCATGCTTGACGGCATGACCCGGCTGCTGCCGATGGCCGACGTCGGCTTCGTCGGGCTGCGCCGGGATGAGGAGTCGCTGGTCGCGTCGACCTACGCGGATCGGCTGCCCGCCGACCTGACCGGACGGGACACGTTCGTGCTCGACCCCATGCTGGCCACCGGCGGAACGCTCGCCACCGTCATCAGCATGCTCACCAACCGCGGCGCCGCGTCGGTGACCGCGATCTGCCTGCTGGCCGCGCCCGAGGGCTTGCGGCACGTCGAGACGGCCTTCGCCGGGGACAGCACCGACGAGCCCTGGGTGCGGGTGGTGACGGCGGCCGTCGACGAACGGCTGAACGACCGGGGCTACATCGTCCCCGGGCTCGGCGACGCGGGCGACCGCCTGTTCGGCCAGATCTAGCTATTACGGGCCTGCTATTACGGGCAGGGCGCCGGGCTCTGGTGCGGTAGAGAACACAGGCACCGCCCAGCTTCCCGGGAATTTGGTCCCCCCCACATCCACGGTGAGCGATGTCCCGCACAAAGCCCAGCACCCTGCCACGTGCAGCTAATCAGGACTTATCCACCCACGGGTATCCCCGAATCCGGGGTTCCACCGGGTCCGCCGCACGAAGAGAATCCGGCCTAGACTATCCAGATCGCGCTCCGTCGGGGCTTTATCGCAGGCAGGAAACGATGTTGCGCACCCACGTCAGCACGCCGTCGGGCCAGAAGAGGCTGGTCACCGAGGGCAGCCGGCTGGTCTTCGGCCGGGGCCCGGAGGTAGACCTGATCATCGCGGCCGGCCGCGGGCTTTCCCGGCGGGCCGGGGTGGTGACCATGCTGGCGGCAGGCGCCTGGATCGCCAACATCAGCCGCACCCACGCGCTGTACGTCGAGGGCGACGGGTACCAGGTCAGGCTGCCGCGAATGGAGGACGACGGCGAGCCCGTCAACGGCTGGTTTGTGCGCGCGGGCACGGTCCGTATCGGGTCGCGCGCGATGCTCGACGAAGGGCAGGCGCTGGCCGTGACCGTCACGGGCCAGTACGAGGCGGCCGCTGCGACCCGGGGGGCCGGGTTGGCGAATGGGGCTGGACTGGCTAATGGGGCTGGGCTGACGGAAGGAAACGGGCTGGCTGACGGGGCTGGGAAGGCTAATGGGGCTGGGCTGACGGAGAGAGGCGGGCAGGCGGACAGGGCTGGGCAGGCTGACGAGGGCGAGTGGACCGATGGGGGGACGCTGCTGCCGCTGTACCTGGACCCGATGACCAAGCTGTTCCTCGTCGCGCTGATCTGGTGCCGGCCGTGGCTGCTCGATCCGAGCGCGACCAGGCCGCTGCCGCGGACGCCGGAAATCGCCCGGGGGGCCCTTGAGGTCACCGGCGCCTATCACGAGCTGGAACGGTTCGAGGCCGACCCGGATTACCGTGACCTGCTCTCGGCCCGCGTCGCCGAGCACATCAAGGTGCTGCGGCGCAAGATCGCCGATCGCGGGCTGGTCCCCGCCGACGTCCGGCTCTCGGACGAGGTGGCCGTCCGGATCCTGATCGAGCACGGCATCATCACCCCCGCCGACCTGGGCCGGCTGGACGATCCGGCCTGGCGATCCCGCCAGGAAGACCTGTGGTGGACCCAGGGTTAGGCCCCCGGCGGTATCACGATGAACGTCGTGACGGCCTTGCGGCCGTCGGATCCGGTCACCTCGACCGAGAACAGGCCCAGCCGGAGCGAACCAGGGAAAAGCCGGCTGACCGCCAAGCGCACGGAACCGTCCCGGCCGGTGACCGGCCTGACCCGGGCGGTGCGATCGAACGTCTCCCTCGGCAACTGCGGCGGGCTATTCCAGATCAGCGAGACCGTGACCGGCGTCTGCGCAGCGAAGCCGTTGCCCTGGACGACCCAGGCGGTATTGACGGTGCCCCGACTCTGGGTCACCATGCACAGCACCGGCTCGCCGGCCTGGCCTGACTCAGGGCACACGGTCGGCGGCGGGGGCGGTGGGCCGCCGGCGGGCGGCGGCAGATTGGACGTCGGTTCCGGGGTTGGCGAGCTCGAGCTGCTGAGCGCGGCGCCGAGGATGACGCCGACCACGACCAGGGCCGCTCCGACGGAGGCCCAGCCGGCCCAGGCCATGTGCGCCCTGAGCCACCGCCGCCAGCCGGGTCCGGACCCGGCGCGCCTGGACGGGCGGCGGGGCGGCGGCTTGTAGGAGGCGGGAAGTTCGGTGTACGAGGCGGAGGTGGCGTCGTCGCCGCGTTCCTCGCCGAGGGTGGCCAGCTGCGGGCTGCGCTGGTATTCCCCGATCAGGGCCATCGCCGCCTCCGGCAGGTACGAGTGCTCTTCGTCCGGGCCGGCCTGTGCCTCGGTGAAGTCCCCGAGCTCGGCGAGCATCGCGGAGGAGGACGGCCGCTGCCGGGGCACGCGCTCCATGCAGGCGGTGACGAGCCCGGTGAGTTCGGCGGGCAGGCCGGACAGGTCGGGCTCCTCGGTCGCCAGCCGGGCCAGCACATCCATGACCGTGGCGCCCCGGTAGGGAGGGTGCCCGGTGGCCGCGAACAACAGCGTCGCGCCGAGGGAGTACACATCGCTCGCCACCGACGCCTCATGGGTGTCCCTGGCCT
>WNFC01001850.1_pt1 | contig 40364 bp, 33 predicted proteins | sample 5400541 | NCBI WGS metagenome assembly WNFC01 (sample SAMN13153342, study PRJNA577476) | soil metagenome | isolation source: 120 cm saprolite under Douglas fir tree site 2 hole 2 replicate 1 | place: USA:California | collected 2015-04-18 | reverse complement strand
CACCGATGTGCCAGCGGCAGAGATCCTCGCCAAGCGCTTCTTCAATTCGGTGATGATCATCGAGCGGCCGAAATTCGCGATGCTGAGCGGCATCACCGCGCGCGACTCCCCGGCGCGCAGCGCACGCTTCACGGTCGCGAGCAGCTTCTGCAGCGCGATCGGCTTTTCCAGGAAATCCATTGCGCCGATGCGCGTTGCCTCCACTGCCGTGTCGATGGTGCCGTGACCCGACATCATGATCACTGGCATGGTGAGCTGGCCCCCGGTTGCCCATTCCTTCAGGAGCGTAATACCGTCCGCGTCGGGCATCCAAATATCGAGCAACACGAGGTCCGGCCGTCTCTGCGCGCGCAGCGAGCGCGCCGCGGTGGCATTCTCGGCAAGCTGCACCGAGTGTCCTTCGTCGGAGAGGATTTCCGATAACAGCTCCCGGATTCCGACTTCGTCGTCAACGACCAGTATCTGTGCCATGGTCGATCAAGCCGCAAGCGGAAGCGAAATCCGCACCGCCGCGCCGCGCCCCCCTTCTTTCCCCGTGCGGTTTTCTATCCGAACGGTTCCGTGATGTTCGTCGATGATCCGTTTCACGATCGCTAGCCCCAGTCCCGTCCCTTTGGGCTTGGTGGTGACATAGGGCTCGAATGCTCCGTTGATGATGGCCTCGGGGAAGCCGCAACCATTGTCGCTGATCCGAAGCCAGACTTGGCCCCTCGAGAGCTCGGTCGACACTTCGATTTTCGGGTCGCTACTTCCGAAAAGCGCATCCTGAGCGTTCTGCAGCAGATTGTGGATTACCTGCCGCAAACGGTCGGGGTCACCGCGCACCAGAGGAATGTTCTTCTGGAGGTTGGCCTGAATCCGGGTTCCGGACTGTTCGTACAGGGCAAGCACCTCAGTGACGAGCCGGTTCAGATCCAGTCCGCCCAGTTGCGGCAAGGGGGTGCGGGCATAGTCGCGGAAATCGTCCACCATGTTCTTCATGGCGGTGACCTGCGCGACGATGGTCTCCGTGGCGTGGTCGGTTTGTCGCGGAGTTTCGCCTGCAGTCGCTCCGCGGCGAGCTGGATCGGCGTGAGCGGATTCTTGATCTCGTGAGCGAGCCTGCGCGCGACCTCGCCCCAGGCGGTCGCGCGCTGCGCCGCGATCAATTGCGTGACGTCGTCGAATACGACGACGTAGCCACCCCCACCCGTCTCGGGCAGCGGCGAACCCCTGACGAGAATCACCGCCCCACGCTCGCGCATCTCGATCTGCTGCTGCCACGCGGTCCCCCTGTGTTGTTCGAACTCCGCCTGCAACATGCGAGCAAATTCGGCGAGCGTGTGCCAATTCTCGAGCTTAAGTCCAATCAGGGCGGCAACGTCCTCGTACAAGATGCTGCCTGCCCCGCTGTTTGCAATTCGGAGGACAAGGCCATGATCAAAAACGAGTACACCCGCCGACAGATTGGCGAGAATGCTCTCCAGGTACGCCTTGGCGGTTTCGACCTGCGCCTGATTGAGCAGAGCGGCGCTCTGCGCCTCGCCCAGCTGTTGAGTCATGCTGTTGAACGACTGCGTAAGGATGCCCAGCTCATCGCGGCTCGTGACTTGAGCGCGGCGCGAAAAATCGCCGCGCGCCACCGCCTGGGTGCCCTCGGCGAGCACGGCAAGCGGTTTCGACAGGCGCCGCGACAGCAGGAACGCGAGTGCGATCGCCGAAAGCAAGGCGAGCAGCAGCGTCAAGGTCAGCGTGAGAATGTAGATCTCCTTCAGCCCCTGGCGAGACAGGGACAGCTCCTTGTATGCACGATACACGCTTTGCACTGATTCGCCTTGTTCGGCGAGCGTCTGCGGCACCCAGTGCGTAAGCTGCAGCAAGCGCGGCTCGTCGGCGCGCCTTGGACTCTCCAGGGAAACGATCACTCGCAGCAAGAGTCCCTTGTCGCCGACCGGCTCGACCACGCCATAACCGCGCACCTGCCGCGCATCGCGCAACGCCTGCGTACTTGGGGCAGGCGGCACGGGCTTTCCCGCCTCCCGGCTCGCCCTCGCCAGCACCTGTCCTCCTTCGGTCATGAGCCACGCTTCCTCGACGTAGGCCTGCTCACGCAAACGAGCAAGCGCGGCGGGTTGCTCGCGTCTCGGGGTCTCGGAGAGATCAAGCGCCATCACATGAGCTTTGAGAAGCAGTTCGTTCAACATGACCTCGAGCGCCGCCCGGCCGAGATTGAGTCCCCCCTCTAGCGCGCGCTCGACGCGCACGTCGAACCAAGATTCAATACTCTTCGCGAGGAACTGCAGCGACACGGTATAGACGAGGAGCCCGGGAACCACCCCCACCAGAGCAAACATGACGAGCACCCGGAAGGTCAGCAGCGAACCGAACACCTTGGTGCGGCGCTGCCGCGCGAGGATCGCCAACTGATACACAACGAGCCCGAGGAGCGCCAGAGCGATCGCCGCGTTCAGGCCGAGCAGCAGCGGATAGTGCTCGGCGAAGAGGGGCGAGTTGGCAGTCGCCGCGGCAAGCAGGAACAGCAAAATGCCTCCGAGCGCGGCGCCGGCGATGAGCACGTAGGTCATCGGGCCTCCTGCACCGGCGCAAGCGGAGTGAACGGAAATCGCTTCCAATCAGACGTCACCGTCCACTCGCGGTTGGTGACAGCGCTCACGCGGAACGGCGTTGGCAGCTGAGCCGGATCAAGGCGCAGGCGCACCGCAGCAACGTAGGCTCGGCCGTTGTCGACCTGGTCCTGTCCCAGCACCGGCCAGCCGTGGACCCTGCCGAGTGCCTCCAGCGCCTCGGCGAGCGTGGGGAAGTTCTGATGCAGCGTCCCGCTCGATAGCCGGTACTGTTGCGCCAGCGGGAGATAGGAAAGCCGCAGCTCCAGCTTTTCGAAGGCGGTTTTCTCGTCGAACCAGTACCATCGCCGCCGTGTCAGCTGGAACTCCACGAGGAAGCCGAGTGATACGCCGCTGTTCAGGGCCTCTAGGAGCGGCGCGGTCAGATCAAGGTGAAAATCCGCGTTCAGGAAATAGCGCGTCTCGGCGATTTCCAACCCTACGTTGTTAACCTGGATGGGTTGGGCTAGCGCCGACGCAACGAAGCTTGCCGCGAGCGCGGCAACGAATCGACGCAAGCTTGTGTTCATTCCTCAGCTTAGGCAGTGGTTCTTTTCAACAAGGCGTAGAAGAAGCCGTCGCTATGGGCGCTCGGCAGGATCTGGCCCTCCAAAGGCCGCGGGGCCCCTTTGTCATTCTCGGCGAGCCCTGGAAGCGGAAGCATTTCAGCGTCCGGGTGCCGCAGAAGAAAATTGTCCACCTGAGCGCCGTTCTCCTCGGGAAACACCGAGCACGTGGCGTACAACAATTTACCATCGGGGGCGAGTACCCGCCACAAGGCTTCCAGCAATTCCGCCTGCGTGCGGCCGAACTCGGATACATCGGTCTTCCGACGCAGCCATTTGATGTCGGGGTGGCGCCGCACCACGCCCGATGCCGAGCAAGGCGCATCCAGAAGAATGCGGTCGAAAGGCCTCCCCTCACAGAAATCCTCCGGCTTGCGGCAATCGCCGACCACGACTTTCGCCGAGAGCTTCAGTCTGGAGAGATTTTCGGCGATACGCCGCGCCCGCACGCCGTCCGCGTCCACCGCGAGAAGCTCGCACTGTGCAAGCTCGAGCAGGTGTCCGGTTTTGCCACCTGGCGCCGCGCAGGCATCCAGCACCCGCATCCCGTCGCGAACATCCAGAAGCGGCGCCGCTCGCTGAGCGCCGGCATCCTGCACCGAGACCTCGCCTGCTGCAAATCCTGGGAGCCGCTCTACCCGGCAGGGCTTTTCCAGCAGCACCGCATCATGTCCCAGCGCCCGCGCGGGAATTCCAGCCCGGTCCAGTTTCTCCAGGTACCCCTTCGCAGAGAGTCGTCGCCGGTTTGCCCGCAAAACCATGGGAGGATGTCGGTTCGACTCCAACAGGACGGACTCCCACTCGCGCGGATAGGCCAGGCGCAACGCGTCGATCCACCATTGCGGATGACGGTAACGGCCAGACTCGGTAGACTGGATCTCCGAGAGCAGCTCGGGCATGCGGCGCTGAAAGTTGCGCATTACCGCGTTGACCAGCCCTTTCGCGCGCGAGTGCCCAAGCAAAGCAGCCGCCTCCACCGCCTGATGCACGACCGCGTGCGCGGACTGCGGGCGCGCTGCGAGTTCCGCGAGCGCGGTGAGCAGCAACCCACGCACTGGAAAATCCGTTAGAGGTTTCTGCAGCAGTCGCTCCAGGGCCACGTCGACCACCCCGTAGCTCCGCAGCGTGTTGTAGCAAAGATCCTGTGCTGCCGCGGCAAGCGTTTGCGCCGATGCACGGTGTTTCAGGTCGGCGAGCGCAATATTCAGGCTCTCCCCCCCGGAAACGCGCCCGATGGCTTCGGCGGCGGCAACAAAGGCCTGCGCGAGGGAATGGCCGGCGGGAACGGTGGACACGGATGCACTGCGCAAGGTCACGGGCGTTACTTGCATTATAGGCGCAGCGCGTTTGACCGCCCTTGCTACTGGGCTTCGAAGCATTCGCCAGCCGAAAGCGGAAATCCTCTGAGAAATTCGGCGGCGGGCAGTCGCTTTCCCCCGGAGCGCTGCAACTCGGTTACGACCAGGGCGCCTTCCCCGCAGGCGACGCACAAGCCGCGCGGACCTGCGCTCAGTATCTCACCCGGATTCCCCCGCTCGGCTGCAGTAGCGCAACGCCAAATCTTGAGCTCCACCCCGCGCACGCGTGCATCCGCGCCCGGTGACGGATCGAGCGCGCGAACCTGGCGATTCAGGCTCACCGCACTCTCACGCCAGTCCACACGAGCCTCGCGCCTGTCGAGCTTGGCTGCGTACGTCACCCCCTCGGTTGGTTGAGGTGTCGCCTTGACCGCACCGGCTTCCAACGCGTCCAGAGCTTGCACTATGAGTTTCGCGCCAAGTTCCGCGAGTCGATCGTGCAGCGTGCCTGAGGTATCTTCTTCCAGGATCGGGATTTTCTCCTGCATCAGCACTGGGCCTGTGTCGAGCCCGGTGTCCATCTGCATGATCGATACACCGGTGTCCCGATCACCGGCCAGCAGTGCCCGCTGAATGGGCGTTGCGCCGCGCCATCGCGGCAACAGGGACGCGTGAATATTGATTGCTCCGTACCGAGGAAGCTCGAGCACCGGTTGCGGCAGAATCAAGCCATAAGCGGCAACCACGATGACGTCAGCTCGGAAATGTTTGAGCTCCGCTCGCGCCTGCGCGTCTCGCAGACTCATGGGCTGGGTTACCTGAATGCCTCGCGCTGCCGCCAGCTTCTTCACGGGTGATGGCGCCAGCGCAAAACCACGCCCGGCGGGTCGATCCGGCTGAGTCATCACACCGACCACACGATGGCGGGACCTGAGGAGCGTCTCAAGGCACCGTGCGGCAAATTCAGGAGTGCCGGCGAAGAGGACATTCACGGATGCGGCATCCGTTCAGGGCTTGCGCGAAAGACAGCGCTTCGGCAGTCGTCGAATAACGAGTCGGCGGGGTCCCAACCCGCCTCAGGCCGTCTTGCGGACTTGTTTTTGAAGTTTCGCCTTGATGCGCTGCTGCTTGAGGCGCGAGAGATAGTCGACGAAAATTTTACCCTCGAGGTGATCCATTTCGTGCTGGATGCAGACCGCGAGGAGTTCCTGTGCGACGATGGTAAAGGATTTTCCGTCTAGGCCAAGCGCGCGCACCGTCACGCGCTCGGCACGCTCAACCGGTTCGTAGATTCCTGGAACCGACAGGCAGCCCTCCTCGCGGTACTGAACGCCCTCGCTGCTGACGATCTCCGGATTGATCAAAACCAGGAGCTCATTTCGGCTTTCGGAGGCGTCAATGACGATCACCCTTTGGTCGACGTCAACTTGCGTCGCCGCGAGTCCCATCCCCGGCGCTGCGTACATAGTTTCGGCCATGTTCCGGACCAAGGCGCGAACCGACTCGTCTACCTCCAGCACGGGCGCGGCCCTCCTATAGAGCCTCGGATCGGGGTAGCGAAGGATATTTAGCAACGCCATAAATACTTGCAAATTGAAAGAATTAGATGCAGAATTTAATGCAGACTGTAAAAAGCAAATCGCAAAAGCTAATATAGGGACTGCGGCAGCTAAATCCAGACGAGGCGGTCATGCAAAAGTCTATCACAGCTCTCCTGGCACTCGCGCTCGCGGGCGCGGGGTTGTTGGTGCTTGCACAGGGCGATTTGCAGGTAAAGGATACGGCGCCGGACCGCTACGTCGTTCAGAGGGGCGATACGCTTTGGAGCATCGCCACCAAATTCCTCAACGATCAATGGCGCTGGCCGGAAATCTGGCGTATGAACCAGGAGCAGATCAGAAACCCGCACAACATCTCCCCGGGGGATGTCCTCGTCCTCGACCGCAGCGTGTCGCCGCCGCAATTGCGTCTCAGCGATGCCGGCGGCGGCCGTGCGATTGGGGGTGCAGAAGAAGGGGTAAAGCTTCTGCCGCGCATCTACACTCAGCCCCTGACATCGGAGGCGATACCCGCCATTTCGCCGAGGGCGATCGAGCCGTTTCTGACGCAGCCATTGATCATCGAGGAAGGCGGTCTCGACAGGGCCCCGCGGATTATCGCTACCGAGGAAAATCGGGTCAACGTAGGTGCCGGCAATGTGGCCTATGTGAGCGGTTTTGGTGGCACCGACGCGCCCGTTTGGCAGATCTATCGCGCTGGGCGACCGCTGGTCGACCCTGACAACCAGAGGACTCTGGGGTTCGAAGCCGTGTTCCTGGGTACGGCCCGCGTGACGCGAAGCGGCGACCCCGCTACCGTACAAATCGTGAATTCCAAGAAGGAGATTTCTGCGGGAGATCGACTCATTCCCGCGCCCCCGCCGACCATCCCCCAATATGTGCCTCATGCGCCGAGTTCAGCGGTAAGCGGCCGAATCATCGGACTTTACGATGCTCTCGCCACCAGCGTGGGCGGGCGCGACTCGATCATTTCCATCAATAGAGGCAGGCGCGACGGCTTGGAGCTCGGACACGTGCTTGCTGTCTACCGCAACGTCGTGATCTACGATCAGAAAGACTATCTGAAATCGCGTGACCGCTCTCCGGCCATTCAGCTGCCTCCGGAGCGCTACGGCCTGGCCTTCATCTTCCGTACCTTCGATTCGGTCTCTTACGCGCTGGTAATGGAAAGCTCACGGCCGGTGCAAGGGGGAGATATCGTTCAGAACCCCTAATCAAGATCCCGTCCGGACGAGGCTTAACGAATGAACGATTCAGGCGACCTGGCCGCCTGGATCGAACTCAGTCTGGTCTCCGGGCTCGGTGGCCAGAGATTCCGATCCCTGCTTTCCACTTTCGGTCTTCCCACCAACATATTGAATGCGACGCGATCGCAACTCTGTCGCGTCGTGCCCGAAGCGCTTGCAGCGGGTATCCTCGAGCGAAACAGCGGCTCCGAAGTCGAAAAAGCGCTCGAATGGGCTGCCCGGCCCGAGCACAGGGTGCTCACCCTTGCCGACACCGAATACCCCAAGCAACTCCTGGAAATCGCCGATCCGCCGGCTTTGCTCTATCTTGCCGGCAACGCGACGCTCCTTTCTTCCCCAGCGCTTGCCGTGGTCGGCAGCCGAAACGCGACGCCGCAGGGATTGAAGAATGCGCAGAGCTTCGCGCGAGCGCTCAGCGAGGCTGGCCTGGTCATCGTGAGCGGCCTGGCTATCGGTGTGGACAGCGCTGCGCACTCCGGCGGCCTGGAGGGACGAGGGTCCACCATCGCGGTGCTGGGCACCGGCATCGACATCGTGTATCCGCGTCGCAATGAGCCGCTTGCGGAGGAAATCTTGCTGCGGGGCGCGCTTGTGTCCGAATTTCCGCTCGGCACACCGCCCAACGCGGGAAATTTTCCTCGGCGCAATCGCCTCATCTCGGGTCTCGCCCGAGGTTGTCTAGTCGTCGAGGCTACCCTCGATTCCGGCTCGCTCATCACCGCACGCCTCGCCGCAGAGCAGGGCCGCGAAGTGCTTGCCATCCCGGGCTCGATCCACTCACCGCTCTCGAGGGGCTGTCACGCGCTGATCAAGCAGGGCGCGAAGCTGGTCGAGAGTGCGCAAGACGTTCTCGAGGAGCTCGGGGCCGCGGGGGCACCCGAAACGAGATCGCCGGAACCCAGCGCAGGTCACGACTTGCTCGATAAGATGGGTTTCGATCCCTGTGATATCGACGGCTTGATCACGCGCAGCGGCTTGACGGCCGAAATCGTATCGGCCATTCTGCTGCAGTTGGAGCTGGAAGGAAAAATAGCCGGCCTCCCCGGAGGTCTATACCAACGTGTCCGCTGAGGATTCATAGCGAATGTTCGACGTACTCGTATACCTTTTCGAGAATTACTACCAGACCGAAACTTACCCCGATCAGGATACGCTCGAGCGCAAGCTGCACGCGGCGGGCTTCGAGAACGACGACATCGAGGACGCGCTGGAATGGCTGAATACCCTCACGGATCTTCCCAAGGAGGCCCTTCCGGAATCCCTAGACGCGCGACAATCCTTCCGCGGCTATTCCGCAGACGAAGCAACCAAGTTGTCGTTGGAGAGCCGAGGCTTCATTGCTTTTCTTGAGGGGGCAAAAATCCTCACCCCGCTGCTGCGCGAACTTATCATCGAGCGCGGGATGGCCTTACCCAACGACGTTGTGGGTTTGGACAAGCTCAAGGTGATCGTGCTGATGGTGCTATGGACGCGCCGGGGCAATGTAGACGCCCTGATTCTCGACGAGTTGATACCCGACGGCGAGAAGCGCCAGACGCACTAGTATCGATCCGAGCTCCCGAGATGGACTCGGCCTCGCGCGCGACAGTTTCTTGCTTCACGTTCCGATTACACTTATCATTCTGCGCTTCGCGTAGAGACGGCCTCGAATCCTGTCGTCCGTTCTTTTCGCAATCTCTTCTTCTCAGTGGCCAAGAAACTCATCATCGCCGAAAAGCCCTCAGTTGCGAATGACATCGCGCGCACTTTGGGTGGCTTTACGCGCCACGGCGACTACTACGAAAGCCGGGACTACGTGCTTTCGTCGGCGATCGGCCATCTGCTCGAGCTCGTTCCGCCCGAAGGCGTGGAGGTCAAACGAGGCAAGTGGTCTTTTGCCCACCTGCCTGTGATCCCACCGCACTTCGATCTGAAGCCGATCGAGCGCACCGAGGAACGCCTCAAACTCCTCGTCAAGTTGCTTCGACGTAAGGACTTGACCGGCGTGATAAACGCCTGCGACGCGGGTCGGGAAGGCGAGTTGATTTTCCGGTATATCGTTCGGCACGCCAGCAACAAGAAGCCCATCGAGCGTTTGTGGCTGCAATCGATGACGCAAAGCTCCATTAAGGAAGGTTTCGAGCAGCTCCGTAAGGACCGCGAGTTGCTCCCTCTGGCCGACGCTGCCCTGTGCCGCTCCGAGTCGGATTGGCTCATCGGCATCAACGGCACACGCGCCATGACGGCCTTCAACTCGAAAGAAGGCGGTTTTTACAAGACCACGGTCGGCCGTGTGCAGACACCGACGCTCGCGATTCTCGTCGAGCGCGAGGATCGCATACGCAGTTTCAAGGCGCGCGACTATTGGGAAATCCACGCGACGTTTGCCGCCGCGGCCGGAGAGTACACCGGTCGCTGGTTCGACGAAAAATTTCAAAAGGAAAAAGAGGATGCCGAGGCAAGACCCGAGAGATTGTGGGAGGACAAACGGGCCGCCGCCATCGGCGCGAAATGCCTGGGAAAGCCTGGTGTTGCCACCGAGGAGGCGAAGCCCGCCTCGCAGCTTTCTCCGCTTCTCTATGACTTGACGAGCCTGCAGCGCGAAGCGAACGGCCGCTTCGGCTTCTCAGCCAAAACCACGCTCGCGCTTGCCCAGGCGCTCTACGAAAGACACAAAGCCCTCACCTATCCGAGGACCGATTCGCGCGCACTACCCGAGGACTACCTCGCCACGGTGAAGAAGACGCTTGACACGTTCGTAGCGCAGAAATCGGGCTACACGCGCCACGCGGCCCAGATACTCAAGAAAGGCTGGGTCAAGCCGAACAAACGCATATTCGACAACAAAAAGATATCCGACCACTTCGCAATCATCCCCACGATCCAGAGGCCGGGGCACCTCTCTGAGGCGGAAGGGAAGCTTTACGATTTGGTCGTGAAGCGCTTTCTCGCGGTGTTCTTCCCGGCAGCGGAATATCTCGTCACGACGCGAATCACCCGCGTCGAAGGCGAAGCGTTCAAGACCGAGGGCAGAGTGATGACCCAAGCCGGCTGGCTCGAGGTCTACGGAAAGGAAGCTGAAACAGGCGAATCACCGAGCCTCGTCGCGATCGAGAACGAAGAGAAAGTGCACACGCGTGAGGTGGATGTTCGCGCCATTCGAACGAAGCCGCCCGCCCGCTTCACGGAAGCTACGCTGCTCTCGGCGATGGAAGGCGCCGGAAAACTGGTCGAGGACGAGGAGCTGCGCGAAGCCATGAGCGAGAAGGGATTGGGCACTCCGGCAACCCGCGCGCAGATCATCGAGGGTCTGATTTACGAGGACTATGTGCACCGCATCGGTCGCGAGCTCCAGCCGACGCCGAAGGCGTCGTCCCTCCTTTTCGCGTTGCGCCAGTTTGGGGTGAACGAGCTGTGCTCTCCGGAGCTAACCGGGAACTGGGAATTCAAACTCAAGCAGATGGAGCACGGGGATCTTCCGCGCAGCGCGTTCATGGAACACATCGTCGATCTCACCCGTGAGATGGTTTCGCGCATCAAGCACGGCGACATCCCCGATACCGTGTTCCTCACCCTGAAGACTCCGTGTCCCAAGTGTGGCGGCAAGGTGCAGGAGACCTATCGCAAGTTCAAGTGTCAGAAGTGCGACTTTGCGATCTGGAAAGTAGTATCGAGCCGCGAGTTCGCCCCCGAGGAAATCGAGACGCTGATCTCCAAGCGTTCGGTGGGTCCCTTGACGGGTTTCCGCAGCCGAGTCGGCAAGCCGTTTGCCGCGATGGTGCGGCTTACACCCGAATTTCGCGCCGAGTTTGACTTTGGGCGGCAGACGGATGCCGACGGCACTGCTGCGAAGGTGGACTTTTCAACGCTGACACCGCTCGGGCCCTGCCCAAAATGCGGCGGCCGAGTGTTCGAGCAACCGATGGCCTACGTCTGCGAGAACAGCGTCAACCCCGAGCGGCGCTGCGACTTTCGCTCCGGACGCGTCATCTTGCAGCGACCCGTCGAGCCCGAGGAGATACGGAAGTTACTCGCGACGGGAAGGACCGATCTTTTGCACCGATTCATTTCCCGGAAAGGCAGACCGTTTTCGGCGTTCTTGGTGCGCGGCGCAGACGGCAAGGTGGGGTTCGAGTTCGCGCCTCGCGCGGCGAGAGCTACCACGCGCCCGTCTGCGACGGCCACGGCACCCGAAAGAACCCCAACGAAGTCGAAAACAGAGAGCAAGACGCGCGTGAAGCGACCTGCCAATCGCGGGCGGGCGGTTCGAAACAAGAAAGCGGCTTAGATACCGGCGCCCGCAATCGCGGGCGGCCTTCAGACGTCAAGCCGGGCGACCAACGCGTTCTGCTCGATGAACACCCGCCGGGGCTCGACGTCGTCGCCCATCAGCTTGGTGAAGATCTCATCCGCGGCGATCCCGTCTTCGATCTGCACTTTGAGCAGCCGCCGAGACTGCGGATCCATCGTAGTCTCCCAAAGTTGTTCCGGATTCATCTCTCCGAGGCCCTTGTAGCGCTGGATCGCCGCACTGCGCTCGACTTCTCCGAGCAGCCACTTCATGGCTTGCGGAAAATCAGCAACTCCTTCTTCCTTGTCCTCGCGCTTGATCACAGCACCAGGCCCGATGAGGCCCTGCAGTAGCTGCGCGATCCGGTTGAGTTGCTGGTAATCTCCGGACGATAGAAAGTCATCGTCGAGCACGCTCGTTCGGACATTTCCGTGGTGGGTCCGCTCGATCACCAGTTGGTGGCGCTCGTTCTTGCCGTCGTAGCGCGCGCTTACATTGACCCCGTTCCCTCTGGCAGCCATAGCCTGTTTGAGCCGCAGCGCACTCGCCCCCGCAGACTGCGGATTGGAAAGATCGACTTTAACGCCACGCATGAGCGCGGCCAAGGCCTCGACGTCGATGATCTTCGAGGCTCGCACTACCACCGCCTCGGCGAATAGATAGGCCTTGGCGAGCTGCTCAAGCGTCTTGCCCTCGATTGCTTGCCCTCCCTTTCTGGGCGCGAGAGACGCTCCCACCAGAGCCTGTGCGAGCATGAACTGTGCACGCTCGTGGTCGTCTTTGAAATAGCGTTCCTGCTTGCCCAGCTTCACCTTGTAGAGGGGGGGTTGCGCGATGTATACGTGTCCGTGCTCAACGAGCTCCGGCATCTGTCGATAGAAAAACGTAAGCAACAGCGTGCGAATATGCGCGCCATCGACATCGGCGTCAGTCATGATGATGATACGGTGGTAGCGCAGTTTCGAGATATCGTACTCGTCCTTGCCTATCCCGGTGCCCAAAGTCTGGATCAAGGTCACGATCTCCTGAGAGGAGATCAGTTTGTCGAACCGCGCTTTTTCGACGTTCAGTATCTTACCCTTCAACGGCAAGATGGCCTGGAACTTGCGATCGCGACCTTGTTTAGCCGAACCGCCAGCTGAGTCGCCCTCGACGATGTAGAGCTCGCAAAGTGCTGGATCCTTCTCCTGACAGTCGGCGAGCTTGGCGGAAAGCCCGAACGAGTCGAGGACGCCTTTGCGGCGCGTCATCTCCCGCGCCTTGCGCGCAGCTTCACGCGCACGCGCCGCATCCACGATCTTTCCGCAAATGATGCGGGCATCGTTCGGCCGCTCGAGGAGAAAATTCTTCAGTTTTTCGCCTACGAGCTCCTGCACCACCGGCCCCACTTCAGAGGAAACGAGCTTGTCCTTCGTTTGCGAAGAGAATTTCGGCTCGGGCACCTTGATCGAGAGCACGCATGACAGGCCTTCACGCATATCGTCTCCGGTGGTCTCGACCTTGGCCTTCTTGGCGATTTCGTTCGATTCGATATATTGATTCAAACCGCGGGTCAGGGCGGCTCGCAGGCCCGTCAGGTGAGTGCCGCCGTCACGCTGTGGAATATTGTTCGTGAAACAGAGCACCTGCTCCTGATAGGAGTCGTTCCACTGCATCGCCACTTCGACCGTGATGCCCTCCTTCTGGGCGATTGCATGAAAAGGCGTGCTGTGCAGCACGTTTTTGCTTCGATTGATGTATTCGACAAACCCCTTCACCCCGCCAGTGTGCGCGAAGTTCTCCTCTTTTCCAAAGCGTTGGTCGACCAGCTGGATCTTGACCCCGTTGTTGAGGAACGAAAGCTCGCGCAGCCGTCGCGCCAGGATGTCGAAGTGGTACTCGACCACCCCAAAGGTCTCCGCGCTAGCCAGAAAATGCACCTCGGTGCCGCGTCTCTCGGTTTTGCCGGTGACCTTGAGCGGCGCCACGGGCACGCCGCGCCGGAATTCCATAAAGTGGCTCTTTCCGTCGCGTCGAATGCTAAGGCGTAGCCAATCGGAGAGCGCATTGACCACAGACACGCCGACGCCATGCAGGCCGCCGGCGATCTTATAGGAATTGTTGTCGAACTTCCCGCCCGCGTGAAGCTCGGTCATCACGATCTCTGCGGCCGAGCGTTTCTGTTCGTCGTCTTTGTGGAGCTCTGTGGGAATGCCGCGCCCGTTATCGATCACGCTGATCGAGTTGTCCGTGTGGATCGTGACCGTGATCTCGTTACAGAAACCCGCTAATGCCTCGTCGATGGCGTTATCCACGACCTCGAACACCATGTGGTGTAGACCGGTCCCATCGGAGGTGTCACCGATGTACATCCCTGGGCGCTTGCGGACCGCATCCAGGCCCTTCAGTACCTTGATGCTATCGGAATCGTATTGGTCGCGCGCCTGATCGTTCTTTTCTGCTTCAGACATTTATTTTCTCTTCACTCAGATCCGCATCGGCATCACGACGTATTTGAAATCGTTGCGCCCGGGCAGGGTAAACAGCGCGCTCGAGTTAGCATCGCCCAATCCGCACTCGACCTCGGCAACGTCGAGATTGTTGAGCACGTCCACGAGATAGCCGACATTGAACCCAATGTCGAGCGTCTCCCCTTTGTACGGCACATCAAGCTCTTCCTGGGCTTCCTCCTGCTCGGTATTGCTACAGCTTATCTTGAGACTTCCTTCGCCCAGAACCCAGCGCACGCCGCGAAACTTGTCGCTGGTGAGAATCGCCGCCCGCTGCAACGCCTGCAACAGAGCAATCCGCTCGAGCTTCAGCTTCTTCGGATGGTTCTGCGGGATCACTCGGCCATAGTCGGGAAACTTTCCGTCTACTAACTTCGACACGAGCATTACGTTGCCAAACTTAAACTTAGCCTGGGCCGAGGACAATTCGATCGCAACGGAATCGTCGCTGTCCTCAAGGAGCTTCGAAAGCTCGATAATCGTTTTGCGGGGAAGTATCACTTCCTGCTTGGGGAGATTCTTTCCCCCGACTTCTCGGCTTGCGTAGGCCAGCCTATGCCCGTCGGTCGCCACCAGCTTCAGCTGCCCTTCCTCGACGACCATGAGCAGGCCATTGAGATAGTAGCGGATATCCTGCTGAGCCATTGCATACTGAACCAGCCCCAAAAGCGACTTCAGCAACTTTTGCGGAACCGAGAAGCTCGTAGCCGAGGCCTCGAGCAGCGCCAATCTCGGAAAATCCTCTGCCGAGAGCGTCTGTAAGTTGAAACGGCTTTTCCCTGACTTTACCTGAAGTCTCTTGTCCTGCAACGCAAGCGTAACCTCCGATCCCTCCGGAAGAGCGCGCAGAATATCGACGAGCTTTCGCGCTCCTACAGTTATTTTCTTAATATCGCCGGCCTCCTCGATGGTCATGCTCGTCGTAATCTCGATCTCGATGTCGGTAGCAACGAACTCGATGTTGTTGTCCGTCCTAGAAAGCAACACGTTGGACAAGATCGGCAGCGTATGACGCCGCTCGATGATTCCAGTGACCGCCTGCAGAGGCGCGAGCAGCGCTTCGCGTTGGGTCTTCAGCAGATTCATTTTATTTCCTTGATGATGATGATGATCACGATCTTCTAGGTGGATAACTCTGCTCAAGCAGTAGACGCACGAGGCTTCGACGTCTGTAAACTGTTAGTAAAGAGCAAAATAGGCCGTGGTAAAAATATGAACAAAAAACCGGTACTCCTCGGCGGCGCCATTTGCCCACAATTCGTCCCATGGTTGTGCGCAGCTTGTTCACCCTTTGAGTACCTGCTCGAGCACGTGGTAGTCGCGGTTGATGTCATGGTTCTTCTCTCGCAGCGTTGCGATGGTGCGACACGCATGGAGGACTGTCGTATGGTCGCGGTTGCCGAACGCGTCGCCGATGTCCGGTAGGCTCATTTGGGTGAGGTCCTTCGCAAGCGCCATTGCAAGCTGGCGGGGCCGAGCGACGTTTCGGCTGCGTTTTTTCGAGTGCATGTCGGATACCTTGATCTTGTAGTACTCGGCGACGGTCTTCTGGATGTTGTCAACTGTGATTTGCCGGTTTTGTGCCGTTAGGAGGTCCTTAAGCGCCTCCTTGGCGGTGTCAAGCGTGATGTCTCGGCCGTTGAAGCGCGAATAAGCGATGACGCTCTTCAGCGCGCCTTCCAGTTCGCGTACGTTCGAGCGGATGTGCTTGGCTATGAAGAAGGCGACTTCCTCCGAGAGCTTGAGCGACACTGCTTCGGCCTTTTTCAAGATGATTGCGACTCGCATTTCCTGCTCCGGAGGCTCTATTGCCACAGTCAGGCCCCACGAAAAGCGTGACTTGAGGCGCTCGTCCATTCCCGCAAGATCTTTCGGATATGTGTCGCAGGTGATGATGAGCTGCTTGTGGGCTTCGATCAAAGCATTGAATGCGTAAAAAAACTCCTCTTGGGTGCGGTCCTTCCCGGTGAAAAACTGGATGTCGTCGATCAGAAGGAGATCGAGTGAGTGATAGTAGCGTTTGAACTCATCGAAAGACTTCTGTTGATAGGCTCTAATGACGTCGGAGATGTACTGCGCGGCGTGGAGGTAGCGCACCCGAGCACTCGGATGTTGCGCGAGAACAAGGTTGCCGACCGCGTGAATCAGGTGGGTCTTTCCCAAGCCCACGCCACCGTAGATGAAGAGCGGGTTGTACGATGTGCCGGGGTGTTCCGCGACCTGCAGCGCGGCGGCGCGCGCCAGCTGATTGGCTTTTCCGGCGACAAAGCCGTCGAAGCTGAATTCTGGAATGAGGCTCGAACGCTCGGCGTGCGGAGATCGGGGCGCGGGAGTGCGCGCGGCGCGGATCGCGGGCGCGGAAGTCTTGATGGGCTCCGGTGCGTCTGCGGTTTCGAGGGTGAGCGATACACGAATCGGGGACGAGAAGAATTCTGCCCCCATCGTCTCGATGCGAGGCACGAACCGTTCCTTCACCCACTGCAGCACAAAGCGGTTCGGAGCGAGTAAGCGCAGCTCCCCGGATGGTGCCGCCGAGGCGTCCAGTTTGAGCGGCCGGATCCAGGTATTAAACTGCTGAGCGGGAAGCTCTTTTTCGAAGCGACTCAGGCACGAGGCCCAGAAACCCTGCATGGAGACTTATATGGTTCGGTTCGGGGGAAACAGCGCAATGATTTTACCTGTTTCCTGGAAAGTTATCCACAGCCGGAGAGAGCTTAATTCTTTGACAATTCTGGCTAAAATATCGTTTAATTAAAGGTTATTGTCCGCCTCAGGAATCCCCTCAATGAAACGTACTTTTCACCCTTCGGTGGTTCGCAGGAAGCGTACTCACGGGTTTCTTGTTCGCATGCGCACGCGCGGGGGCCGGGCCGTGCTTCGGGCACGCCGCGCTAAGGGGCGTGCCCGCTTGAGCGTTTGAGCGCACGCAGGCGTTACGGTCGAAGGCAGCGGCTCGGAGCGGCCGATATTGCGGCGTTGCTTTCCGGCGGGCGTGCACTCAAGCATCCCGGGTTCAGCGTGCTGTTCAGAGCAAACCTGCTCGGTGTTCCCAGGCTAGGTCTCATCGTTCCCAAGCGCGTTTTTCCGCGCGCAGTCGACCGCAACCGGATGAAGCGCCTGTTGCGGGAGTTGTTTCGAGCCCAACAAGCGCGACTTGGAAGCCGCGATATTCTGATTCGCTTGACCGTAGGTACAGTTGTATTGGCGGAAGTCGAGCGATGCCTGGTGGGATCGTCGTGAGCAGACTGTTATCGCTCTTGATCCGGAGTTATCGCTACGGTTTGAGCCCGCTGCTCGGTATGCACTGCCGTTTCCACCCTTCCTGCTCCGCATACGCTCTGGAGGCGCTCGAACGCCACGGCGCAGCGCGGGGCGCGTGGCTTGTCCTCGCGCGCCTCGCGCGCTGTCATCCTTGGCACCCGGGTGGACATGATCCGGTCCCGTAATTGTCTGCTCCCCTCATGGACACTCAGCGTTTGATCCTGTTCTTAGTTTTCTCTTTCTCGCTGCTGCTCCTTTGGGAGGCGTGGCAGAAGGAGCTTCGACCTCCCGCGCCTGCCAACCCGCCAACGCAGGGGCCCGTGCCGACGCCGAGCACCGGGCCCGCGACACCCGCGGGGAGAAGCGGAGATGCGCTGCCCACGACATTGGCACCGGCGGGCAAACCCCGGGAGCGCCTGCGGGTTCACACGGATACCATGCTTGCGGAAATCGATACGCAAGGCGGGGACATCGTCTACCTGGAATTGCTCCAGCATAAGGATACACTCCACGAGACGAAGAATTTCGTGCTGTTTGGGCCCGAGCATCGTTATGTCGCGCAAAGCGGCTTGATCGGCGAGGGCCTGCCGAATCACCGGACGCTGTTTCACGCGTCCGCAAGGGAATTCACTCTCGAACAGGGTCAGGACAGGCTCGACGTGCGCCTCCAGGCAGACACGCCGGCAGGCATCAGGGTAACCAAGATTCTGACGTTCTATCCTGCGAGCTATCGCATCGATATGGCCGAAGAGATCGCGAACGGCACGGTCAAGCCGTTCGCAACCCACGCCTATTTTCAGATCACCCGCGACGGCAAGTCCCCCGGGGGCGATCCCTATATGGCGCAGACCTACACTGGGGCCGCGGTTTATACCGAACAGAGCAAGTTTCAGAAGGTCAGTTTCGAAGATATCGCCAAGGGCAAGACCCCTTATCCGAAGAGCTCCGACAACGGGTGGATCGCGATCATTCAGCACTATTTCGTCGCAGCGCTCCTCCCTCCTGACAAGTCGCCGCGCGAGTTCTACGCGCGGAAGCTCGCCGAAGATCTTTATTCGGTCGGCGTGATCGTGCCCATTGGACCCGTTGCGCCTGGCGCTAGTGCCCGCGTCGTGGTGCCGCTGTATGCGGGCCCTCAGGACCAGGACCATCTAGAGGCCGTCGCCCCGGGCTTGGAACTGGTGGTCGACTATGGGTTGCTCAAGGTGATCGCAGCCCCACTCTTCTGGGTACTGAGACTCTTCCACAACTGGATGGGGAACTGGGGTCTTGCCATCATCCTGCTCACCGTGGTCATCAAGTTGCTCTTTTTCCCGCTGTCGGCCGCGAGCTACCGCTCGATGGCGAAGATGAAACTGGTGACGCCGCGGCTGATGAAGCTCCGCGAACAGTATGCGGACGACAAAACGAAGATGAACCAGGCGATGATGGAGCTATACAAGACCGAGAAAATCAATCCGCTGGGTGGTTGCCTGCCGATCCTCGTGCAAATTCCGGTCTTCATCGCGCTCTACTGGGTGCTCTTCGAAAGCGTTGAACTGCGCCACGCCCCTTTCTATCTCTGGATCAAGGATCTTTCGGCGCCCGATCCCTGGTACGTGCTTCCAACGCTGATGATGGCTTCCATGATCGTTCAGACCAAGATGAATCCCACGCCGCCTGATCCGGTTCAGGCCAAGGTCATGATGATCATGCCGTTTGCATTCGGGGTGATGTTCTACTTTTTCCCCTCGGGTCTGGTTCTCTACTGGTTCGTCAACAATATCCTGTCGATCCTGCAGCAATGGCAAATCACCCGCATGATCGAGGGAGAAAAAGCCGCCGCCAGCGCAAGACGCTAAGATGCCGCCCGATTGCGGGCGGGACGATAACGCCCGGAAGCAACCATGGCAGGACCGTCCGATACCGATGTGATCGCGGCTGTCGCGACCGCGCTGGGAAGGGCCGGTATCGGTATCGTGCGCGTTTCCGGGAAGAAGCTCGAGCAGCTCGCATCACGCTTGCTCGGTGGTGTACCGGCGCCGCGGCTGGCCGTGCGTGCGACCTTCCGCTCCGCAACCGGTGAGCCGATCGACGACGGCATCGCACTTTTCTTTCCCGCACCGGCCTCTTATACAGGCGAAGATGTGCTCGAACTACAGGGTCACGGGGGGCCTGTGGTGCTGCACATGATCTTGAGGCGATGCCTAGAGCTTGGCGCGCGTCTCGCCGAGCCCGGCGAATTTACCCGTCGCGCTTTCCTGAATGACAAGCTCGATCTCGCGCAGGCCGAGGGCGTGGCCGACCTCATCGACGCCGCTACCGAGGCCGCGGCGCGTTGCGCGTTGCGCTCGCTGCGCGGCGAATTCTCGGAGGTGATCGGAAATCTTGCGAAGCGGCTCGTCGAGCTGCGCGTGCTGGTGGAAGCGACCCTGGATTTTCCCGAGGAGGAAATCGATCAAGTGGACCGAGAGGAGGCACGCGGGCGCCTCAGGCACCTGCAGGAAGATGTTGGCCGTTCGCTTGCTCGCGGCCGTCAGGGCAGCATCCTTCGCAGCGGACTTCAGGTGGTATTGGCTGGCCAGCCCAACGTAGGAAAATCGTCGCTCCTCAACCGGCTTGCCGGAGAGGACCTCGCCATCGTCACTGAAATTCCCGGCACCACGCGCGATGCAGTGCGCCAGACCATTCAGGTTGAGGGCGTGCCCGTGAACATCATCGATACTGCTGGTCTGCGAGATACTGCCGACAAGGTCGAGGCAATCGGCATCGCACGCACCTGGGAGGTGATCGGACAGGCCGATGTGCTGCTTCTCGTCGTCGACGCGCGCACCGGAGTTACCGCAGCCGACCGGTGCATCGTCGACCGGCTGCCGGGGAAACTGAAGCCGGTTACGGTGTTCAACAAGATCGATCTTTCCGGTGATCGGCCGCGGGCGGAGGAGGGCCCGCATGGTTGGCGCCTTCATGTTTCGGCCAAGACCGGTGAGGGCCTCGACGCGCTGCGCCGGGCGCTGCTCAAACTCGCCGGTTGGCAGTCGGGGGGAGAGGATATGTTCATGGCGCGCGAGCGCCACCTCGTCTCCCTCGAGCGCGTCGCGCAGGCTCTTGAGCGGGCCCGACAGACGATGTCCCAGAGCGAACTTTTCGCAGAAGAACTTCGTCTAGCGCAGCGCGAACTCGGCTCGATTACAGGGGAGTTTTCGGCGGATGACCTGCTGGGTCAAATCTTCGAGCGCTTTTGCGTCGGAAAATGAAATCGGTCTTGAAGGCGCTCGTGATTTGCGGGGCGGGCGGTGTCCTCTTCAGCGCTGTGCGCGCACCCCTCCCATGGATGCTTGGGCCTTTGCTTGCGATGGCCTTTGGAAAATTCCTGGGCGCCGATCTCGCTTCGCCAAAGGGGGGCCGAGCCACCGGACAGCTCATCATAGGCTGCGCGCTTGGCTTGTACTTCACCCCGGTGGTCGGCCACGAGGTCGTGGTGCACTGGTATCTGTTGATCGCAGCGGCGGTTTTCGCGCTTCTGCTCGCGTACGCAAGTGGATGGTTCCTCACGCGCAGCACAGGGCTAGATGGGACGACAGCGCTTTTTGCCAGCGTTCCCGGGGGAGCCGCGGAGATGACTATCTTGGGCGAGCGCTTCGGCGCCCTGCCTGACCGCGTGGTACTCGCGCAGTCGCTCCGCGTCATGATTGTCGTTGTGGTGGTGCCATTCCTGTTCACTTTGCTCGGCGTGCAAGGAGTGGACGACTACCGTCCGGCACAATTCGGCGTGGAGGCCTCGGGGCTGCTTGCCTTGCTGGTGCTCGCGGCGACAGCGGGTGCGCTGCTCGCGAAACTGAGCGTGCCAAACGCCTGGATGCTGGGACCGCTCGCTGTAGCGGTCGCGCTGACACTTGCCGAGGTGGGGTTGTCGGCAATTCCGGTATGGTTGTCTAACTCGGCGCAGCTTCTGCTCGGGTGCGCGCTCGGGTCCGGGTTTGATCGAAAATCACTTAGCACCGCACCGCGCTTCGTTGCCATGGTGTGCGCCTCCGTGGTTCTGGCCGTTTTGGTCTCCGCGCTCTTCGCGTGGGGCCTCGCGCTCGCAGGTACGGTCCCAATCTCGACGATGGTGCTCGCCACGGCACCGGGCGGGATGGCGGAGATGTGTATCACTGCCAAAGTGCTCCAACTCGGGGTGCCGCTCGTCACCGCGGCCCACGTCACGCGGGTGATCATTCTCGTGACCACGACCGCACCGATCTTCCGGTTTGCGAAACACGTCAGGCGCAACTGGCGGGCATGACGAACTGATTTCTCCTAAGCCTTAGTTTCATCAACGTATTTTCCGCATCCCGCGGATCGTGATAGAGTTCCGACCCTTACAGTTCTGTCACGACGAGCAGCCCAGATCGACATGCTGCCAAGTCGTCATCGCGAGGCCCCAGGATGAATCAACCTTCCGTTGCCGCCATTGATATAGGCGCTCCCGTGCACGTTCAGCACCATGGCGTCAAGGAATGGGTCGCGCGCTTTGCCGCACTGACCAAACCGGCCCGGATTCAATGGTGCGACGGCTCGCGGGAAGAATACGACCGGCTTTGCGACGAGATGGTCAGGTCGGGAATGCTGAAGCGGCTCAACCCCGAGCTTCGTCCAAATTCTTTCCTCGCGCTCTCTGATCCCAACGACGTGGCGCGCACCGAAGACCGCACGTTCATCTGCTCTCAGCGAGAGGAAGATGCGGGCCCTACCAACAACTGGGTCGATCCGGAGGAGATGCGCGCGACGCTGAGCAAGCTCTTCGACGGCTGCATGCGCGGCCGGACCTTGTATGTGGTTCCGTTCTCCATGGGGCCGCTCGGCTCGCACATCGCGCATATCGGCATCGAGCTGACCGACTCGCCGTACGTGGTGGTCAGCATGCACGTCATGACGCGCATGTCGAAAAAGGTGTGGGAGATCTTGGGCAAAAGCGGGCATTTCGTACCCTGCGTCCATTCTGTCGGAGCGCCGCTCGCTCCCGGCCAGAAGGATGTGCGATGGCCGTGCAGCAAGGAGCACAAATATATCGTCCATTACCCAGAGACCAAGGAAATATGGTCCTTCGGCTCCGGTTACGGTGGCAATGCATTGCTCGGGAAAAAGTGTTTTTCGCTTCGCATCGCCTCTATCATGGGGCGCGAGCAAGGTTGGCTCGCGGAGCATATGCTGATCCTCGGTGTGACATCGCCTTCGGGTGAGAAACTCTACGTGAGCGCCGCGTTTCCCTCGGCGTGCGGTAAGACGAATTTCGCCATGCTGATACCACCGCCGGCGTTCAAGGGTTGGAAGGTGTCGACGGTCGGAGAAGATATTGCATGGATCAAGCCGGGCAAGGACGGTCGCTTCTACGCGATCAATCCCGAGTCGGGATTTTTCGGCGTTGCGCCGGGGACGTCGGAGAAAACCAATCCCAACTGCATGGCGATGATCAAAACCAACACGATATTCACGAACGTAGCCATGACCCCGGACGGAGACGTGTGGTGGGAAGGGATGACCGATACGCCTCCCGCCAGGCTCATCGATTGGCAGGGGAAGGAATGGACGCCCGGTTGCGGCAGGAAAGCGGCGCATCCCAACGCACGATTCACGGTTCCAGCAGCGCAATGTCCTTCGATCGATTCCGATTGGGAAAATCCGCAGGGCGTTCCGATATCCGCTTTCGTGTTCGGAGGCCGGCGCTCTGACACCGTGCCGCTTGTCTCCGAGGCAGTCGATTGGGACTCTGGCGTGTATATGGCCGCAACGATGGGTTCGGAGACCACGGCTGCCGCGACCGGAAAGGTAGGGGTGGTGAGGCGCGATCCCATGGCAATGATCCCGTTTGTCGGTTACAACATGGGTGATTACTTCAGCCATTGGCTTAAGCTGGGCCGCTCGGTGCCCCAGCGCCCCCGCATCTTCTGCATCAATTGGTTTCGTACCGACGTAAATGGAAAGTTCATCTGGCCGGGATACGGCGAAAACATGCGAGTGCTCAAGTGGATCGTGGAGCGCTGTCAAGGTAAAGGCAATGCGGTTGAAACACCCATCGTGGAAAGCTTCGGCAGCGACAAGTTCAAGCGCGTGAGCTCGGTCGACGGCAGGGAGTGGAAGCGGGAACTGAAGCTGCAAGATGAATTGCTGCAACTGCTGGGAAGCCGCTTGCCGCGTGAGCTTGCCGCGCGGCGTGAGACGCTCGGACGCTCCCTGGGCTGAGAGGTTCCGAAGGTCCGGCATCTTGCGAAGCCGTCGCAGGACAGATTCAACTCTAAGATATTGTTTATATTTTGATTGTCACTGTCACCGCCTAGCGTTACCGGTTGTGAATATCGGGTGGAGACCCTGTTAGCAAGCTGTGTCCTTGCAGGTTGACAGGCTGTGTAATTCCGGTGGGAGGACGTGCAGCACGCGGACGTTTCACGTGAAACGTCCACCAGTCGCTGGCTTGCTCAACCTCGGGTCCCCATCGTCGACCGAATCCGTCTTTGCGCGCTGAAAGTTCCACAGTGAAACACTGTCTCTCGCCGTGGAATACCTTTAAAATTCGATTGCTTTCCGTCTATTTTCTTGCTCAAAGCGATGCAATTTCCCACTCGATTCGATGTCATCGTGGTCGGCGGCGGCCACGCTGGGACCGAGGCGGCGCTTGCGGCCGCGCGGGCCGGTTGTCGGACCCTTTTGCTGACCCACAACATCGAAACGCTGGGGCAGATGTCTTGCAACCCGTCCATCGGGGGCATTGGGAAAGGGCACCTTGTCAGGGAAGTGGACGCCTTGGGCGGAGCCATGGCGATCGCTACAGACGAAGCGGGGATCCAGTTTCGCATCCTGAATTCCTCCAAAGGCCCCGCAGTCCGTGCGACGCGCGCACAAGCTGATCGTCTCCTGTACAAGCGCGCGATTCGATCGCGGCTGGAGAACCAGGCCAACTTGACTTTGTTCCAGCAGGCGGTGAACGACCTCCTGCTGGAAGGCGGCGACCGTGTTGCCGGGGTGGTGACTGAGCTCGGCGTTCGCTTTTCCAGCCGCGTCGTGGTGCTGACCACCGGCACTTTTCTTTCCGGACTCATCCATATCGGATTGTCGAACTATCAGGCCGGTCGGGCTGGGGACCCGCCTTCAGTCAGTCTCGCTGCGCGGCTGCGCGAGCTCAAGCTTCCGGTGGGTCGCCTCAAGACCGGAACGCCGCCCCGGCTCGACGGTCGCACCATCGATTTTTCGAGCATGAAAGCACAACCGGGTGATGAGCCAGTGCCCGTCTTTTCGTTTGTCGGAGCGCCGGGGATGCATCCTCCTCAACTACCCTGCTGGATCACCCACACCAATCCGCACACGCACGAAATCATCCGCGGTGGCTTGGACCGCTCGCCGATGTACACCGGAGTGATCGAGGGGATCGGCCCCCGCTATTGTCCTTCGATCGAGGACAAGATCCATCGGTTTGCCGCCAAGCAAAGCCACCAGATTTTTCTGGAGCCTGAAGGGCTCACCACTAACGAGTTTTATCCGAATGGAATCTCGACGAGTCTGCCCTTCGACGTGCAGATCGAGCTGGTGCGCAGTATCCGCGGGCTGGAGCAGGCCCACATTCTACGGCCGGGTTACGCCATCGAGTACGACTACTACGATCCGCGCAACTTAAGGTCGTCGCTGGAAACGAAATCGATCTCGGGCCTGTTCTTTGCGGGACAGATCAACGGCACTACCGGCTACGAGGAAGCGGCAGCGCAGGGAATCCTCGCGGGTATCAATGCGGCGCTCTTCATCCGGGACGAGCATGCCTGGTGCCCGCGGCGCGATGAAGGCTATATCGGTGTCTTGGTCGATGACCTCATTACCCGCGGTGTTTCGGAGCCGTATCGCATGTTCACCAGCCGCGCGGAATACCGGCTTACGTTGCGCGAGGACAACGCGGACTTGCGACTCACCGAGGCCGGTCGCAGGCTCGGCGTAGTGGACGATGTCCGCTGGGACGCGTTCAACCGCAAGCGTGACGCGATCGGCCGCGAGCAGGAGCGGCTCAAGTCCACTTGGGTCACTCCCCAATCCCTGCCTGCCGAGGTTGCCGAGCGTGTGCTCGGCAAACCCATCGAGCGCGAGTACTCCCTCATGGATCTCTTGAAACGTCCCGGGGTGGGTTACGCCTCGCTGGCTGAGCTTTCTGAACGAGGTGGATTCGTCGGTGATGGGGCGGTCGCCTCACAGGTGGAAATTCAAGCCAAATACCAAGGGTATGTCGAGCGTCAGCATGAGGAAATCGCGCGCCAGGAGCGCTACGAATCGATGGCACTGCCGCGCGATCTCGATTACCAAAACGTGCGCGGCCTGTCGATCGAAGTGCAGCAGAAACTGAACCAACACAAACCAGAGACCATCGGACAAGCCTCGCGCATCTCGGGTATTACTCCGGCCGCGATCTCGCTCCTGCTGGTTCACCTGAAGCGCGGAATAGGCGCACCCGAGAGATCGGCCGCATGACGACGCTGGTGGCGGGGTTGTCAGCGCAGGCCGAGTTAGATCGGCGCCTCGAAAAAGGAGCAGCGGAATTAGGTCTTGCATTAGGTCGCGACGGTAGAAACAAGCTCCTTCAGTATCTCGCGCTGCTGCAGAAGTGGAACCAGGTATATAACCTGACTGCAATACGGGGCGTGGAGAAGATGATCAGTGGCCACCTACTTGACTGCCTGGCCGTGATCCCCTACGTGACTGGAACTCGGGTGCTCGACGTCGGCACCGGCGCGGGATTTCCTGGGATTCCCCTTGCGGTGGCCAGACCCGACATTCAGGTCGCATTGCTTGACAGCAATCACAAAAAATCGGCCTTCCTCCGACAGGCGGTAGCGGACCTCCAGTTGAAGAACGCCGCTGTGATATGCGAGCGGGTCGAGGCTTGGCACGCCGGAGAGAAATTCGATTGCATCATTTCGCGCGCGTTTGCCGAAATTGCCGAGTTCATCGCGCTGACAAGACATTTGCTCGCGCCGGGCGGCGTGTTCGCGGCGATGAAGGGTGTCTATCCCTTCGAGGAGATCGAGCGTTTGCCGGCCGACTTCCGCCTGCGGCAGGTGCACGCCTTCGCCGTTCCAGGGCTCGAGGCGGAGCGGCATCTTGTCTTGATCGAGTGCGCATGACCCGCATCCTCGCCGTCACCAACCAGAAGGGTGGGGTCGGAAAGACCACGACCAGCGTCAATCTCGCTGCGGGCCTCGCGCAGTCCGGGATGCGCGTGCTGCTAGTGGATCTCGATCCCCAGGGCAACGCCACTATGGGCAGCGGCATCGACAAGCGCACGCTAAAGACCTCGATCTACCAAGTACTGCTTGGACTGGCCACCGCCGATTCAGCGCGGCAGAAGTCGGAATCAGGCGGGTACGATCTGATTCCCGCCAACCGCGACCTCGCCGGCGCGGAAGTAGAACTGGTCGACCTTGAGCACCGCGAGTCCCGCTTGAAAGGGGCGCTCAAGTCGATCGCCGGCCAGTACGAATTCATCCTGCTCGACTGCCCTCCTGCGCTCAACATGCTCACGTTGAATGGCTTGGTCGCAGCCGACGCGGTGATGATACCGATGCAATGCGAGTACTACGCGCTCGAGGGGCTCTCCGATCTCGTGAACACGATCAAAAAGGTCCGCCAACACCTGAATCCGAAGCTCGATATCGAAGGGCTGCTTCGAACAATGTACGATCCGCGCAATGCACTCGCGCAGCAGGTGTCGGCGCAATTGCAGGAGCACTTCGGCAAGAAGGTGTATGAGACCGTGATTCCGCGCAACGTACGGCTCGCCGAGGCGCCGAGCTTCGGCGCGCCCGCCGTGAAGCTCGACCGCGAGTGCAAGGGCTCGCAAGCGTACGTCGCCCTGGCGGGCGAGATCCTCTCCCGGAACGGCATCGCGGCGGCGGCATGAGCGGGAAATGCCCGTGAAACTCAAGGGACTGGGCAGGGGCCTGGACGCCCTCCTAGACAGGGATGGGGAGGGGGGGCCGGTGTCCGAGCGGCAAGCCACGCTGCGCATCGATCAGCTGCAGCGTGGCCGCTACCAGCCGCGCACGAAGATGGACGACAGCTCGCTGGAGGAGCTCGCAGCTTCGATCAGAACGCAAGGCCTCATGCAGCCTATTCTCGTGCGGCCGATGGGGAGCAACCGCTACGAGATCATCGCAGGCGAGCGGCGCTGGCGCGCGGCGAAGATCGCTGGTCTCGCGGAAGTCCCAGCGCTCGTTCGCGAGGTGCCGGATTCGTCGGCACTCGCCATGGCGCTGGTCGAAAACATCCAGAGGGAAGACCTCAACCCGCTCGAGGAAGCAGGCGGCGTGCAGCGGCTGATCGGCGAGTTCAAACTCACGCACCAGGAGGCGGCGGAGGCCATTGGCCGCTCCCGCACCGCAACCACCAACTTGCTCCGGTTGCTGAATTTGCAAAAGGCGGTACAGGCGCTTGTTTTTGACGGAAAGCTCGAGATGGGACACGCGCGCGCGCTTCTCCCGCTCGACGGGCGGCAGCAGGAGAGCGTCGCGAAGCGGGTCGCAGGCCAGGCGCTCTCCGTACGCCAGACGGAGCAGCTGGTCAACGCCATCCTTCATCCCAGAGTCGGAGCTAGGCGCAGGCCTGGTGCCGACCGCGACGTCGCGCGTCTCGAGGAAGAATTGTCCGAAGAGATCGGTACCAAAATCGAGATCAAGCCGGGCAAAAAAGGCGCAGGGAAACTGGTCATCAGCTATTCGAGTCACGATCACCTGGACGACCTCCTGTCCAAGTTCCGCCGCAAGCGGTCTGTTTCCTAACGAGCGGCGCCGGCACCGAAAGAGAGAAATCCATGGGCGCGCGCCACGTGTGGCCCCAAGAAGGCATTTCCCGCATCCCTTATTGGATCTACTCCGACCCGGAGATTTATGCCCAAGAGCAGGAGCGCATCTTCTGCGGTCGGAGCTGGAACTACGTCGCGCTCGAGGCGGAGCTACCGCACTCCGGGAATTTCAAGCGCACTTTCATAGGCGAAAAGCCGGTCGTGGTGGTGCGCGACCAGGAAGGCTCGATAAACGTGGTGGAGAATCGCTGCGCTCACCGGGGCGTGCAGTTTTGCCAGAAGCATCTCGGCAGCGCCGCGGAGTTCATGTGTCCCTACCACCAGTGGACCTATGACTTGAAGGGCAATCTGATCGGCGTGCCGTTCAGGCGCGGCGTGAAGAAACAAGGCGGCATGCCCGCGGATTTCGATCCGAAGAACCACGGGCTGCGCAGGCTCAAAGTAGCTCGCCGTCACGGTGTGATCTTCGCTTCCTTCGCATCGGAACTCGAACCGCTGGAAGAGTACTTTGGACCTTCGATGCTGGCGCTTTTCGATCGCGTGTTCGACGGCCGAGAGCTCCGCGTGCTGGGCTACTCGCGCCAATTGACACCCGCCAACTGGAAGTTGATGTTCGAGAACATCAAGGACCCCTATCACGCGAGCCTGCTGCACGTGTTCCTGGTGAGCTTCGGGCTGTTTCGAGCCGATCAGCCCTCGAAAGTGCAGATGGATGCAACCGGCCGCCACGGTGCGCTGATTTCCTGGCGAGGGGATCAGAAGAAAACCGAGGACAACGCCGATATGAAGTCGCTGATCGACAACTTCGAACTGCAGGATGCGACGCTTCTAGAGCCGGTGCGCGAATTTCCGGAGTACACCGTGGTGATGACGACCCTTTGGCCTAACCTCATCATCCAGCAGCAGTCGAACACCCTGGCGATGCGTCAGCTCATCACGCGCGGCCCGGCGGCGTTCGAGCTCGCCTGGACTTATTTCGGCTACGCCGCCGACGACGAAGAGATGACCCGGCGCAGGTTGCGGCAGGCGAACCTCATGGGACCGGGGGGATTCGTCTCGATCGACGACAGCGAAGTGATGAAATTCTCTCAAAGCGGCGTCGGTCCTTACCCTCAAGGGGCTGGAGTCATGGAGATGGGCGGGCGCGACTGGAAGGACGAGCAGCACATGGTGACAGAATCCGTGATCCGCGCCTTTTACGCCTATTACCGCCAAGTTATGGGGATCTAGCGATTTGTTATTCATCAGTAAAATTCTAGAAAGCGAACGTTCGTCCTTTTCCGAAACGTGAGTACAGCGGACCGCTATCTGACCCTGAATTCCCGGGACCTGCGCCTGGAGCTCGAAGAGCTCTATGCCGCGTACACCGCCTGCCTCGACGAGGAGCGCTTCGAGGAATGGCCGGAATTCTTCGTCGAGCAATGCCTCTACAAGATCGTTCCACGCGAGAACTTCGAGCTCGGGCTACCGCTCGCGACCTGGCTTTGCGAGAGCAAGGGGTATCTCGCCGACCGGGTCACCGCAATCCGCAAGACCACGGTGTACGCGCCGCGCTACATGCGCCGCATGGTGAGCGGCCTCCGTGTCCTGGGCTGGAAGGAAGGGGTGCTCGAGGTACGCGCGAACTATGTCGCGCTCGAGACGCTGCAGGACGAGTTCACCCGCGTTTTCAACACCGGCCAATATCGCGACAAACTCCTCGCGGAGGGGGGCAGGTTAAAATTCAAGGAAAAGCTCTGCATCTTCGACAGTCTCCTCGTCCCGAACAGCCTGATCTATCCCCTTTGACATGAGCGAGAACTGGATCCAAGTCGCGAACGCCTCCGATGTTCCGGAGGACGGGACGCTGCTCGTCAATCTCGGCGTGGAGCCGGTGTGCCTGTACAACCTAGGCGGGAAAATTTTCGCCACGCACGACACCTGCACTCACGGACAGGCGAGCCTCGCGGACGGCTTCATCGAGGGCGAGGAGATCGAATGCCCGCTGCACCAGGGGAAGTTTCACATCGCGACCGGCAAGGCGGTCGGCGTTCCCTGCACCGAGGACATCCGCACTTACGCCGTGAAAATCGAAAACGGCGCGGTGCTGCTCAAGGAATAGCGAAGTCGTGGAAAGACTGTCTCTGACGCTCGCGATCGGCGACTACGAGCACACGCGCGATATCGCCACCGGCCAAGTGCCCGTTCAAGGCGTGAGCCTCAACGTGCTCAACCTGCCGCCGGAGGAAGCGTTCTTTCGCTTCACCTTTTTCCGGGAATGGGAAGTGTCGGAAATGTCCATGGGCAAGTACGTGTCCTTGCGCTCGCAGGAGGACAACGGCATCGCCGCGATACCCGTGTTTCCGTCGCGCGTGTTCCGGCAATCGATGATCTACGTGCGCGAAGGCGGCAAGATCGACCGCCCGGAGCAGCTGAAGGGCAAGCGTATCGGGGTTCCGGAGTGGGCACAGACGGCGGTGATCTACTCCCGCGGCTACCTCGTTCACCAAGCCGGGGTGCCGCTCGCCTCGGTGGAGTGGGTCCAGGCGGGCGTGAACGAAGCGGGACGCGTGGAGAAGGTGAAGCCGAAACTGCCCGAAGGAGTACGGCTCCGCCCGGAGCCCCAGCATTCTCTCAACGACATGCTGCTTGCAGGGGATATCGACGCCGTGCTCTCCGCGCGGCCCCCGCGCGGCTTCGGCAGCGGGATCCGGCGGCTGTTTCCAGATTACGAAGCGATCGAAGCAGCCTATTTCAGGGAGACCGGGATCTTTCCCATCATGCACGTGATCGTGATCAAGACCGAGGTGCTCGAGCGCCATCCCTGGCTCGCGATGAATCTCTACAAGGCCTTCGATGAAGCGAAGCGCCGCTCGGTCGCGCGGCTTTCCGACATCACGGCGTCGCACGCGCCGCTCGCCTGGCTCGCGCCCTACGCCGAGCGCATGAAAGCCTTGTTCGGGGAGGATATCTGGCCCTACGGCCTGGAGAAAAACCGCACCACGCTCCAGGCCTTCGTCGATTTCGCATTCGAACAGGGTGTGTGCCATCGGCGCCTCGAGCTCGAGGAATTGTTTCCCAAGCAGGTGCTGACCTCGTTCAAGGTCTGAAAATGAGCGCCGACGCGATCTGGATCACCGAAGCCGAAGTCGTCCAGCTCTTGGACCTCAAGGAGGCGATCGTCGCTCTAGAGGCCGCGCTGCGCGAGGAGGCGCGCGGCGAAGCGCACAACATGACGAAGACCCTGCTGCAATACGGAAAGAACAACCTGCACGCGATCGGCGGCAAGCTCGGGAATCTAGTGGGCACCAAGACGTGGACTCACACGCAGGGCGGCACCTGCCCGCTGCTGCTGCTCTGGAGCGCCGAAGACGGGTCCCTGGTTGCAGTGATCGAGGCGTTCGCGCTGGGCAACTTGCGCACCGGCGGCATCTCGGGCGTGGCCTCCGACTGGATGGCGAGGCAGGACGCCAAGGTGATGGCCATCGTCGGGACGGGCAAACAGGCGCTCGCCCAGCTCGGCGCGATGCTCGCGGTGCGGCCCATCGAGCGGCTGCAGATCTACAGTCCGCGCACAGAGTCGCGCCAGGCGTTCGCCGGGAAGGCGCGCGGGGAGTTCGGTGTTGAAACGGCGAGCTGCGCCTCGGTGAGCGAGGCATGCCGGGGAGCGCAGATCGTGACGCTGGTGACACGGTCGGCGCAGCCTTTTCTCACAGCAGCGATGCTGGAAAAAGGCGCTCACCTGAATGCCGTGGGCGCGATCGCGCCGGACCGGGAGGAATTCGCGCAGGACGTCTTTGCGCGTGCAACGCTGGTCGCCGTGGACAATCTTCCGGGCGTGCAGCAGCTCTCGCGCGAATTCATGACTCGATACGCTTCGTCGGGGTGGGGGGAAGTGATGTCGCTCTCCGGGCTCATCGCCTCGCGCCGCAGGCGCTCGGGCGCGGATGACGTGTCGCTCTTCAAAGCGATGGGCATGGGCATTTCCGATCTTGCTCTCGGGGTGGAGTTGCTCAAGCGGGCGAGAGAGCACGGCGCGGGCCGTGCAATACCCCAGCCGAAGAAGGCGAAGCCGCGGCTGGCGGGAGCGAAATCCAGGAGCCCCGTCTAAGGAGTACGATCTGTTCCTCGGCCGAGGAGGGTCCTATGAACGAGTTCAAGAAGGATTTTGAAGAGATGCAGGGTCGCTTCTCCGACCGCTCCGGTCAGCGCGTGCGGGACGAGAACCTGTACTGGGCGCCGATCGTAGTCACCAGGCGCGAGATCGATGCCGAAACCGAACGCCTCGCGAGCCTGCCGCGGCCGGCGAACGGCCGGCGCGAGTCGCTGATCGTGCATCCGCTCGCCGAGGCCAATGCGCCGGGCTTTGCCCCCGGCATCCAGGTCAGGCTCTCGGTTCTGAAGCCGGGCGAGAAGACTGCGGCGTTCCGCCACAACGCCACCGAGGTCAATTTCTGCATTCGTGGTTCCGGCCATACGCTGGTCGCGGGGAAGCGCATCGCCTTCGAGCGATTCGACGTGTGGAACCATCCGTCCTACGCAGTCTACCGTCACGTCAACGATGGCAAGGATCTTCAGGTGCGCCTCACCTATTCGAACGTGCCCCTCCTTCAGCACATGCAGGTCTATCTTCCGGAGGACGAGCCGGCCGCCGAGCTGCATCCGGTGGAGGACGCGGAGGAGAGAGAGCGGTTTGGCGATCCACGCCGCAAGAGTCCCTACGGGATGATCCGCGTCGGCGCGGACGGCGGCATGCTGATGCCGTACGAGATCCTCATCAATCCGGAAGCGGTGGTGTCGAAGCCTCTGCACTTCCCCTGGAAGGAAGTAAAACGCGAGCTCGACAAGCTCGAGGCGCTCGGGAAAGAGTACGCCGGGCGCAGGCTCTACATGATGTACAACCCCGTCACGGGCCGCACGAACGGCATCACGCCGAATTTCTTCGCCACCATGACGATTCGCCCGCCGAAGATCGTGGACCGGCCCCACCGCCATGTTTCCGCGGCGATCAACTACTATTTCCGCGGCAAAGGTTATTCGACGGTCGCGGGCAATCGCTATGAATGGGCCGCGGGAGATCTCATGCTCTCCGCCCCGGGTTGGGCGGTGCACAACCACGCTTCGTATGACGATTACGTATACGAGCTCACCGTCCAAGATCAGCCGCTCAATATCTTCATGGAGTCGCTGCTCTGGCAGGAGAACCTGAAGAAGCCTGCGGCGCTCCTCGGGAGCGAGCCGGGCTTCGAGACGAACCGCGGCAAGGCGGCAGCGTAAACGCCGGCTGTCCGGGGATCGGTCGTGGATCTCAAGGACATCAAGCTCTACGTGGACGACCGGCCCGAAGAGGGCGCGTTCCGCGTTCATCGGGATCTCTTCGCCGACCCCGAGCTCTTCGAGCTGGAGCAGAAATACGTCTTCGAGCGCACCTGGGGGTTCCTCGCTTTCGAGTCGCAGCTCGCCAAGCCGCACGATTTCACCGCAACCCACATCGGCCGCGCGCCGGTGATGGTGACGCGCGACGCCTCGGGGGAGCTCGGCGCGTTCCTGAACGTGTGCCGGCACAAAGGCACGATGCTCGCCCGAAGCGAGTCGGGAAACCGCAAGTACCATGTCTGCAACTACCACGGCTGGGCCTACGATTCGGGCGGCAGGAACATCGACGTCAAGGACCGGAAAAGCGCCTGCTACGGCGCGGCATTCGACGCCGAGGACCACGATCTGGTGCCCCTCGCGCGCCTTGCCAACTACAAGGGACTGCTCTTCGGGAGCCTCAGCGCGGACGTGCCGCCGCTCGAGGACTACCTCGGGGAGCTGAGGTTCTTCCTCGATCTTGCGTTGGAACAAGGCCCGCGGGGAATGGAGTGCGTTCCGGGCCGCATCACCTACACGTTCGATGCCAACTGGAAGCTGCAGATGGACAACGGCGTCGACCAGTACCATCTGACTTCGACGCACACGAGCTTCATGGAGGTGGTGCGCCAGCGCGAGCGCGCGAAGACCGGAAACCAGGCCGCGCGCGCCTTCGACTGGGACAAGCGCCTGGCGCAGGACGGGGGCAGTTTCAACTTCGAGCACGGGCACACGGCGATCTGGCTCAACCAGGCGCAGCCGGAGCGGCGGCAGGTCTACGCGAGCAGGGATGAAATCCGGAAGCGCGTGGGCAACAAACGCGCCGACTGGATGTTGAAGCTCCGGAACATCGTCGTGTTTCCCAATATGCAGATCGCCGACTCCACGTCGCTCCTCCTGCGCACGTTCCGGCCGCTTGCGGTGAACAAGACCGAGATGCGCGTCTATTGCATGGCGCCGGTCGGCGAGCCGCCCGCGCAGCGCGCCTGGCGCCTTCGCCAGTTCGAGGATTTCTTCAACGTGAGCGGCCTGGCGACGCCCGACGATACCAGCGTGTACGAAGACAGCCAGGCCGGGTTCGCCGCGCCGATTTCCTGGCTCCAGGGGTATCAGCGCGGCATGGCGGCGACCGAACCCGGCGCGAGCGCGCTCGCGCGCGAGATCGGCATCAACCCGGTGGCGAGCCTGGAGGGCCCGTACATGATCCAGACCGAAACCTGCTTTCATGCGCCGTATCGCGAGTGGGCGCGGTTGATGCAGGCCGGAGTCTCGGGCGAAAGACCTTACCCGCGCTGAAGATGGTCGATTCCCTCGAGATCGGCCGCGACGTTCTCGTTCGCGAAGCCGTCTATCTCGACGAGCAGCGCTGGGACGAATGGCTCGCGCTTTTCACCGAGGACTGCGAGTACTGGGTCCCGACGTGGCGCACGGAAGACGCGCTGACCTCCAATCCTCAGGCCGAGATTTCTCACATCTACTACGCGAACCGCGCCGGTCTCGAGGACCGCGTCGTGCGCATCCGCTCGGGGCGCTCCCCGGCGTCGATGCCGCTGCGGCGAACCACGCACATAGTCGGCAATTTGCTTCTCACAGGGGTGGAAGGGAAATCGCTGCTGCGGCTGCGCTCAAGCTGGACGAGCCACGTGTTCGATCCGCACCACAAGCGAACCGACGTCTTTTTCGGCCACGCCTATTACGAGCTGCGCCGCAAGGGCAAGTTCTGGCTGATCGCCAAGAGGAAGACCGTCCTGCAGAACGACTATCTGCCTTCGATGGTGGACATTTACTGCATCTAGATTCGTCCTGGGCCCGCCAGGCCGGCAAACATGAGCCACACTGTATTCATCTGCCACGACTATATGCTCGTCGAAGTGCTCGACGAGATCCAGGCGCGGCTCGAGCAGAGCGGCATCGAGGTCTTGCGCGGCCCGCAGACCGCGCCGGGGAAAAAGCTCGTCTATTCCAAAGAAAGCTACACGGAGCTTTTCGGCCGCGCCGAAGTGATGATGTTCAGTTCGCGCTCGATCTGCTCGCGCGAAATCATGCTCGCGGCGCCGCGCCTTCGCGGGATCGTGAACCCGACGATCGGCCTCGAGACGGTGGATCTTGCGGCAGCCAACGAGTTGGGCATCATCGTCGGGCACGGGGCAACGCCGGAAAATTTCCTCGGCATGGCTGAGGCGACGGTCATGCTGATACTCATGCTGATGTATCAGCCCCGGGAGACGGAAGCCGTCCTGCGCGACAGACGGCGGCGGCCCAGATCCACGCCGAAGGACGTCTGGGCGCGCATGCTGCGCGGGCGCACGGTCGGCCTGGTGGGCCTGGGGCGGATCGCGCGCGGCGTGGTCGAGCGGCTTTCGGGATTCGGCGTGAACCTCGTCGCCTGCGATCCCTTCGTCGGGCGGGACCAGGCGCCGGAGGGCGTCAAGATGACGGACCTGGACACGCTGCTGCGCTCCAGCGACATCGTGGCGGTGCTCGTCAGCATCACCCCCGAATCGCGCGGGATGCTGGGCGAGCGCGAGCTCGCGCTGATGAAGCCCTCGGCGTATCTGGTGAACACCTCTCGCGGAGAGGCGATCGACGAAGCCGCGCTCTACCGCGCATTAAGGGAGAAACGCATCGCGGGCGCCGCGCTCGACAGCTTCGCCGTCGAGCCTCTGCCCGATGACAGCCCGCTGCGTCAGCTCGACAACGTGATTCTCACGCCGCACATGGTCGGCCACACCCAGGACGCGTTCGTTTCCTTTCCGCCCGCGGCGGTGGAGAACATCACGCGCATCCTGCGCGGCGAGCCGCCGCTTTACTGCAAGAACCCGGAGGTCATCCCGGCGTGGCAGCGCCGGCTGGCGAATCTCGGCACCTGAGCGCCTTCGCGTGGCGTGCCGAATTACTGATCGGGCTTGATGCCGGCGTCCTTGGTGATCTTCGCGTATTTCACCAGGTCCGCCTTCATGATTTCCATGTAACGCTCGGGCGTGGTGCCGACGGACGAAAGGCCTACCGAGTTGAGCCGTTCCTTCACCACTTTCGGATCCTGAAGCACGCGATTGATCTCGGCGTTCAGCCTATCGACGATGGTGCGCGGCGTTCCGGCCGGCGCGAGCACGCCAAACCAAACGTCGATCGAGTAACCCGGCAGCGGGCCCGCTTCGGCGATGGTCGGCACATCGGGCAGGAGGGAGGTGCGGGTCTCGCTCGCGACGGCCAGTGCACGCAGCTTTCCGGACTTGAAATGTGGCACGAGCGAGCTCATCGAGGCGATCGAGAAAGTCACTTCACCGGTCAGCAGCGCGGGGACGAGGAAGGCCGCGCCCTTGTAGGGCACGTGCGTGATCTCGATTCCCGTCATGGTCCGCAAAAGCTCGGCGCCCAGGTGGTGCGGCGTTCCGATGCCCGCAGTCGCGTAGGTCGAGCCCGGGTGCGAACGCGCGTACGCCAGAAATTCCTTTACGTTGGTCACGGGGAGATTCGAATTCACCGTGAGCACGAAAGGAATGGTAGCCACGAGCGTGACCGGCTCGAAATCCTTGATCGGGTCGTACGGAAGCTTCGCGAAGAAGCTCACGTTCAGGACGTGGGTGTTGGACGAGAGCAGCAGGGAGTAGCCGTCGCCGGGCTGCTTGGCGACGAATTCGGTGCCGACGTTGCCGCCGGCGCCGGGCTTGTTCTCCACGATCACCGGCTGTCCCAGATTCGTTTGCAGGCGCTCTGCGAATACGCGCGCGAGCAGATCGTTCGCGCCCCCGGGAGGGAGCGGCACGGTGAAGCGGATCGGCCGGGTCGGCCACCCGGCTTGAGCGGCTGCCTCCCCGGTCGCCGGTGCCAGCACGGAGCCTAGAGCCAGGGTCATCAAGACTCGCGCTGCAAACATCGTCCTCCGTCCCTTCTTCGCCGCTTTCAGCGCTTCTGGCTCGCGCCCGAGCCGCTGATGTTGGTGTCGTAGCCCGGCGCGACGCGAACATCGACGACGCACACCGCTCCCTTCCGCGCGGCCTGGATTCCTTTCTCGATCGCGGGCGCGAGCTCCGACGCCTTCGCGACGGGGCCGATGCCTTCCGCGCCCTGCGCGCGCGCCATCATCGCGATGTCGATGTCCGGTCCGCTGATGCGCTGGCCGATCCAGCGGTTCTCCACCGGGCGAGAGCGCTCCTTCGCGACGCGCTCCTGGTGCAGCTCGTCGTTGAAGAAGGAGCGGTTGTTGGCGACGAGAATGAGGCATGGAATGCCGTAATGCGCGGCGGTCCACAGCGCGGTCGCGCCCATCAGGAAATCGCCGTCGCCCATGATGGCGACCGGGAGCCGGCCGCTGTCCTTCAGCGCCAGCGCCGCGCCCACGGTGATGCCGGGCCCCGCGCCGACTCCACCGCCGCCCTCCGAGCCGATGTAATCGAGCGGATGGCGGAAGTGGCGGTAGGCGCCGTTCCAGCCGAGCGGCAGCCGCGTGATGCAGACCTCGATGTCCTTTGTCGCAACGTTCAAGGCGTCGGCGAGCGTGCGAATCGATACGACGTCGGGCGCGGCGTCCGGCAACGGCGCGGGCTTCGCCGCGATCGCGCCTGGGCGCGGCTTGACGGCATCGAGGAGCAGCGGAACCACGGCGTCCGGCTCGCACATCATGTAGACGTCTACCGCCGGCAGGCCCTGGTAATCCGTGCTCCAGCCGCGGTGGATGTGCGCGTCGGGCGAGATCTGGATCACCTTCGCGCCCACCGGGTCCGCGCCCCAGGCTGCCTTCAGCGCGCCAGCGAGATCGACCCAGTCGAGCGACAGCACCACGTCGGCCTCGCGCAGCAATTTCGCCGCGTCGGGCGAAAGGAAGGTCGCGGGCGGAGCGGCGTGCAGCGGGTGATCGGTCGGAAACGCCGCGCCGACCTTGATGTCGGTGAAGACGCGCGCGTGGATCTTTTCGGCGAGCGCGACGCGCTGCTTCCAGCACGACTCGCTTCTGGAGACGCGGCCGGCGAGGATCACAGGATGCTTCGCGCCTGCAAGAAGTTTCGCCGCCCCTTCGACGAGGTGCCCGGCTGGCAGCACCGGGTCGGGCGCGCGGTATCGCTTCGCGTCGGGAAGCGGCGGAAGCGCGCCGATTTTCGCTTCCTGCAAGCCGGCGTCGAGGTTCACATAGGTCGGTCCGCGCGGCGCGGTATTGGCGATCTGAGCGGCGCGCAGGATCGCTTCGTACGCCGCCGGCACCGACGCCGGCTGGTTGTCCCACTTGGTGTAGCCGCGCACGAGCGCGGCCTGGTCGGAAGCGGTGTGGATCCAGTCGATCCAGGGACGGCGCTTCGCGGCGTCCCAGGGACCGGTCGCGCCGAGAACGAGCATGGGCACGCGGTCGCACCAGGCGTTGAAGATCGCCATGCTCGCGTGCATGAGTCCCACGTTGGAATGGACCACCGCGCCCATCATCCGGTCGGAGGCTTTGGCGTAGCCCTGCGCGATCGCTACCGCCGATTCCTCGTGCAGGCAGAGCAGCATCTGCGGGCGCGTGTTGCCGAGGTAGTTGACGATGCTGTCGTGCAGTCCGCGGTAGCTCGCTCCCGGATTCAGCGCGAGGAAGGGAATGTCGAGCGTGCGCAGTACCGCCGCGATGGCGTCGCTGCCCCAGATTTCCTTTTGCTCGGGGCCCGCGACCGGGGCTTCGGAACGAACGGTCGGCGAAAGGTTTTCCTTGGCGTTCATGGGCGTTCCTGTGATCCGGCACGACTTAGGGGAAGCCGATCATAGCTCGCCCTCTGTTGCTCACGCAATTGAGGGCGCGCGCCACTGATCAGCTGCGCGGCGCGGCGAGCGTCCCCACGGCGGCGAAGAGCGCTTCGACCGACTCGCGCGAAAGATTGCGCGTGATGAACACGATGCGCGAGCGGCGGTCCTCGCTCGCCCACGCATCGAGCGTGACCGGCGGGTGAAAAACGTGCTGCGCGCCTTGCACGACCACCGGCCCGGGTTCGCCTGCGACGTTAACGAGACCTTTGACGCGCAGCAGGTCGGGGCCGCGCAGCGAGGTCAGCACCTGCACGGCAGCCGAGAAGCTGTCCCAGGTGAAGGGCTTCTCGAACCACAGGCAGAACGAGCCGATCGAAGCGTCGTGCGCGCCTGTGCGCACGCGCTCACCGAGATAGGCGCCTTCGGCGCGCGCTTCGCCCGAGGGCGCGAGCCAGCGCGCGAGGTCCTTCGGCGTGGCGCTCGTGCTTCCCGGTCCGACGTCGCGCAGGAAGGCCACCTCCACCTCGCCGTTGATCGCCACGCTGCGCGCGGCGTAGGGATTCATCCTCTCGAGTCTCGCTTCGAGGGCCGCAACCGCGCCGGGCCTGGCGATGTCGCTCTTGGTGATGACGATGCGGTCGGCGACCGCCGCTTGCTTCGCCGCTTCGGGCATGTCGCCGAGGTTTTGCAGGCCGTTCACCGCGTCGACCAGCGTCACCACGCAATCGAGCCGGTACTGCGCGCCGAGCATCCCGTCGGTCTGCAGCGTGTGCAGCACCGGTACCGGGTCGGCGAGCCCGGTGGTCTCGACGAAGACTCGGTCGAAATCGATCACTTCTCCGGCGCGGCGCTTGATGAAGAGCTCGCGCAGCGTTTCCTGCAGATCGGTGCGCACCGTGCAGCACAGGCACCCGTTCGAGAGCAGCGTCATCTGCTCGGAAGAGGAAGCAATCAGTTCGTGGTCGATGCCGACCTCGCCGAACTCGTTGATGATGACCGCCGCCCGGTTCATCCCGGGATCGCGCAAGAGGCGTTTCAGCAATGTCGTCTTGCCGCTGCCCAGGAATCCGGTGAGCAGCGTGACCGGGAGCTTTCCCGCCAGCGAATCGCGCGTCGGCGCGGGGCTCGTCATCAAATGGTCATCTCGAGCACGTAGAGGCCGCCCGCGAAGCGGTCGACCGTATACACCAGCCGCCGGTCGTCGACGTAGACGTCGTTCAGCTGGATCGACCC
>WNFC01000765.1_pt1 | contig 40395 bp, 36 predicted proteins | sample 5400541 | NCBI WGS metagenome assembly WNFC01 (sample SAMN13153342, study PRJNA577476) | soil metagenome | isolation source: 120 cm saprolite under Douglas fir tree site 2 hole 2 replicate 1 | place: USA:California | collected 2015-04-18 | reverse complement strand
GATCGTCGCGCCGCGACAATCAAAACGGCCCGCACCCTCTTGCGCGACAGTTACGACGCGACGATCATGCGTCCGCCGCGACGCCGGAGTTCTCATCCTGATTGTCGCTGCCTTCCCATCCAGATCGCCGCGCTACAATTCGGGTCTGCCAGACAATCAAGAGGACGGTGTAAGAAAATTTTGGTTGCTCTGGGAGCGCTGATCTATAGACGCAAGGTGCTGACTGAGGTCAGAGGATTTTATAAAATCACACGAACACGATAAATCGAGTCGGGCGGCAGGATTTTCTATGCCGATGCTCCGCTACGGGAGAAGATTATTTTAATTAATATCCGACGATTTGCTTGCAGAAACACAATTTGTGCTTATTCCATCGTGCACGGCGTGGCCCCAGACGTACCATCCCGGCGACGATTTTGTGGCGAACAGTTCGAGCCTTGGCCCTGGGCTGGCTCTCGCTATCACGTTCCGGACTTCGTCGGGCTTTTCGCTGTGCCGACCGCGCGGGCATTCAATCCATGACCGCAAACTGTGATCGTCGAACCGATCGTCCGGGCCTCGGACAGAGGTCAACAATAGCGAGTGGCTGTCGCGCCAGTAGTTGCCTCTGCCGGGGGTAGGGGTCACCCACACAAACGTCGAAACGACCCGGAATCCCCAACTGCGAATGACCCGCTCGGCCTCGAACAGAAATCCGTTACCAGCCCACACGTGTAGGTGACAGCGCGGTGCCGCTAGTTCGGGGATCGGCAGACGTACCAGTTCGTCGGGCACCAGCGTCTCGTACGGTTGAAGCGCGCCGCCGGGAATCCGCCAGGGCGGATCAATGTAAAGGGTCCCCATCTTCGGGCCTGTTTGCGAGAACTCGATCAGATCGTCTATGACCCCGCCGACGATTTTTCGTCGGTTTCGCTGAGTGGCCAGCTTTCGGTCGGCCAACGTCAGCAATGCCCGGGTAAAGATTTCGTTCTCAGCTCGTAGGGCCTCGCGGATATAGTTCTCAAAGATCCGAGTCGGTACCGCAGCGAGCTTCTGGCTGCGGCTCGACAGCTTCCGGGTGACGCCGAGTTCAGAGAGCCCTGGAAAGTGTGCCGTTGCGGCACTCTTTCCTGGACGCCCGCGACGGCGCTCCATGGTGAGCAGCATGGTGCCCAATCGCCGCTCGGCTCGAAGGCGCAGTTCCGCAAATTTGTTCTGCAGCCGAAGGCCAAGGCGGGCGCGCTGAGCATAGCGCCGATATGCTTCGGCTCGGTCGGCGATCGCGATTAGCTCGACTGGCTCGTGGGCCTCGTCGATTGCTTGCGCCAAACGCTCCAGAGCGATGAGGTCAACCGGCCCGGATGACGGGTTGGCCGGCAGCAGTTGCGGCATGTCCTCCTCCAAACTCCGTCGAGGAGCCTAACCCAATCACGTTCGGGGAAAATCTTCGCTGTCCGGAAGCCCCTATTAACATCCACGTCGGGAGTCCCATGAAGGTTCGATTACCCCTATTCCAGTCGAGGCAGTCCCGGTACCCGGGAGCCTCCCGACGAGCTACGCTGAGTGGATCGTTCCAGCAAATCTCGAGTCCCGTGTCAGATTGAGCCGGCAGCTAAGATGCGGTAGACGCTGGCCCGACCAATGCCAAGACGGCGAGCTATGTCGACCGGACGGACACCGTCGGCTTTGAGCGAGTTGACCACCTTGGCATGAGCACGCGCCGTGGGTTTTCGGCCTTTGTACTTACCTTCAGCCTTCGCCTTTTGGACGCCTTCGCGCTGGCGCTCGAGCATGAGTTCCCGCTCGAATGCCGAGATGGCGGCGACGAGCGTGTAGATCAGTTTCCCAGTCGGCGATGCGGAGTCGGCTCCGAGGTTCAGAATGTGGAGGTCCGCACCCTTCATCTTCACCCGATCGAGGATTTCCAGAAGGTGCGATGTCGATCTAGCGAGGCGGCATAATTTCGTGACGATGAGCGTGTCGCCCTCGCGGATGAAATCGAGCGCCGTCTCAAGCTGTGCTCGCTTACCGACCGCTGAAACCTGCTCCGAAAAAATCTTCTCGCATCCGACAGCACGAAGGTCGCGTAGCTGCGCCTCCAGACCGGCGACCTGGTCGAATGTGCTTGTCCTTCCGTACCCGACCTTCAAATCCGCTCTCCCATCTCAATTGGTCCAAGAACATTATGATACAACTGTCTCAAAAACCCAAATCCAATGCGTGCGAGACGAGCAGATCGCGGGGAAAAATTGCTCACTGAGGCTTGCCCATATGAGACGGGTTCGGCCGAAGACCGACCCCCGATTACTTCGACGATTTCAACGATGCTCCTGCGGAACCTGACGAAACCTCACGCAGCTACCATTGCGACCGAGCCCGTGCCCTGGACGGTTCCGGCGGAGGTGGTTGCATTGGTGCAGCCCCAAATCTCTGCGGTACGACGCGATGCGGCAACCTTCCAGTCGGTCGGATCACCGTCGACGACTGCATGATCGCAGTCAAAACAGATGACCTCGCGTTCGTCTTGCCAATCGTACGGTTGGAACAGGGCATTCCTTGCGACGGTGGCCCGGATCACGAGCGGATCGTACCTCGGCGTGCGAAAGGCAAACCAGCATGCGACATCCCGGTTGATAGACCAAGAAAATCCCTTCCGAGCCCAATCAAGAGTGACACCGCAGGTGCCGCGCCAAATATCGACAACCTCGGGCAGATGCTTCGGTGCAGGAAATTTCCCGATCCGAAACATTGCTCGTAGTTGCCGTCGGTCATTAGCCGCGCCGACCACTGCCCGGTTGTTATAGGTCCAGGTCGAGTCAAGCGCATCCCGATAGATCTTGACGGAACAATCGCCCGCCCGGTATCGCCAATAAAGCCAGAGAACGATCGTACTTAGAAAATCCTCATAGTCGCACTCGCACGCCGATATAAGGAATGCGCCGGCCGAGCAATCGAGTTCAAGCGACTCGTCACGATCAAGAATACGCTGGAAGTGCAGTCGAGCATCTCGTGGAAGCTTAGCCCGAAGATACCGTTCGAGTGGCCTTGCCATGAGTGCACAATCCTTTTTGTTCATAGATCACCTACCGCATGAATGTTCCTTTTGACCAACTATCCGGATTAGGCGGAAGTGCAAGTGCGGCCAGTCATGTTGGAAAAGGGATTGAAATAGCGGTCGGCTATTATGATCGCTACTCTGATAGAGACCCCTCCCGTTTACGCTCGGCAACGTTTCTGGTTACGCCCTGAAGGCGTTCCGTACTGCTCCTCGACCTCGGCGAAAGGGGTTGCGCCAAGTGCCTCAGCACGGCGAGGTCTTCGGCTCGAATCCTGCGCCCCCGTGAGCCCGAAACGTGATCTTGCCGACTCGCGACTGAGCCGCTGTCGATACCCTTCCGTTTTTTAGAACCCGTCAGCGATTTTCCGAAGAGAAACACCGTCTACGATATGCCGCTCGGTTCCGGGAACACGAGGAGAGCATACTCTAGGGCCAGCGCGCGGCCGTATTTATGGCCGCGTCACCGCTTAAACGTCTACGTAGCCCGGGGGTCAGGGCCTCGTTGACTTTCGCCGCCATCTCCTTGGTGTTCAGCGGCTCGTCGATTCCCACTGCGACATCCGTACCTTGCTACTGCAGCCAGTGAATTACCTCAACATCGCGAGCGTTGTCGATCTGTTCCTGTCGCGTCCACAATTTCCTTCCGCAGCACGGGCACATTGGCACGCCATCCTCGAAATCGACTTCCGCCATATCGCCTGACCAGCCGCACCACGTCGTGTTCTTGTAATCCGGCGTTTCCCGCGCCAGCCATTCAGCGGTAGGATTCGGACAATAATATTCGTATTCGGTGTTTTCACTCATGGTGTTTGCCTTTCTTCAAAAAGTCTCTGAATCGGGAGATAACGTGATTGGCCTCAAATGCGAGTCAGATCTGCCCTGCACAATTTTCGACTTGAGATTCGCCTAGTAGAGGTTTGACGAGCGTATCGGTCACCTAAATATCTGTGAGAGTATTATTCTCTCGATCGTGTCTGGTCGGATTGCCGGGAGCGACGGCTCCCGGTGATCATTTAAACGGCTCAGCACGACTTCAACAAGAGACCAGACGGATGAGCGATGATTCTATCGTCGGGGCCGACGACCCCGGTGCGGCAATTGATCTTGAGGGCAGCAGCACTGAGCGGTCGTCGTCCTCGAGTCCGGCAAACCCGGTCAACCTCCCCTTGCCGGATGGAAGTGAGGCGATCATTCCGTCGTACCTGATCGAGCAGCACCTTTTTTGGACCGAGCGCGTTCGTAGCCTCCTGAACTCTCACGTCTCAAAGAAGAGCGTCAACCGCATCGTCAGCGCAATCCATCAGGGCCAGAACGGGCTATTCAACCGGCTCCTCGACACCGTGTATGACGGCAGCAGTCGGACCTATCTGTGCTTTTCCGACCACGTTCACCTCGAACGGAAGCATCAGGGACCAGTTCTCGAAGCGCTGCCGAGTGGTTGGTCAAATTTCCAGAGACAATTCCAGTTTTTCACGAACGCGCTGTCGTGCTGCCCGCTGAGTGGTGGACAATACGCAGGACCGCCGCCAAAGGTGCGGATCGTCAACGTAGGCAAGATCATCCTGACGTACGAGTGGGATATTTCTGATGCCGGCTTCCTAGATCAGCAAATCCGCTGGTCGATCGCCGGCTCGGATAAGACGTCCCTACTGGACGGGCTGTATGCGAAGCTTTGCCGATTCTGGGATTTTCGGTGGCTGGAAGCGGTTGGGTCCGGCCACAAGAGCCTCCACGTCCATATTCTCGTCGATAGCCGTCATCTCTGCCCGGTGCGTTTCTCTGGCGACTTCCCACGGCCAGCCGATTCTATCGGCGACATCCCGGACCAGCTGCTCCGTAACGGCGTGATAGTGTGCTCGGCACTGTTGGCGCCGGTCGTGCAGCAGGAATTGAATGTCGATGCCGATTTCGGGCTCGACCCAAGTCTCCATGAGCCCGATCGCTTTCGGCGGACCCCGTGGGGCATTCGCAAGCTGGCCCACGACAATATCTTTAGGGCGCCCGCGGGCACTCGACTCCCGCAGGTCGTGCTGTATTCGAAAGGACGGTCGTATGCTCGCACCGGGGACGATTGGCTCCTACGCCCGGATCAGTTTTTCGAGGCCGAGCGGCAGACCCGGCGCCGCATCAGCCGGCCGCGCGCCGCCCCCGCGACAGTCGTCGAACCCGAATTGACCGGCGACGTTCTCGCTGAACTGTCCACGATGTGCGAGAAGCTCTTTGGGCCGCGGGAGGTCGCCCCGTTCCCGGTTGCGGTCGAGAATGGACCGAACGGCTGGCGCATTCGCTTCCGCAACAATCTCGCTGACCGCAACCCTGGATCGGTGATGGAGGGCCATCACCACACGATACTGATCGGGAGCGCGGATCCGGAGATTAAGGGCCGACGGTACGAATTTCCCGCGTCGGCCGACGAACTGGTGGACCGCTACATCGAGACCGGCACCCTCCAGACCCGGTTTCCCAGCTGCGTTCTCCACTGGACCGAAGTTCAATTCCAGAACGCGCTCGATTGGTACAACTCACCGAACCCCGCGGAATTCGACTCACTTGATAATGCGACCTCACCATGGGGCCTCAACACAAAGCCACCGGATCGGCCATCAAGAATTACTACCGTCCCGGACTGGCTACTCGGGGGAAGTTACCGAGACGCGGCAGAGGCGATGCGCGTGCTGATCGAGTCGATGCCTGGCGCCGGCAAGACCGACGCGATTTTCAGAGCAATGCTCGACACGGACTTCGATCCCGAACGCAGGGGATTTCAGGCCGTCGCATGCTCGTCGTATAAACAGGCCATCAACAAGATGGAGGAGTTCGAGAGTAAATTCTCTCAGGGATCACCTAAGCGGTCGGTTTTGCTGCGAGCGTTCGACGACGTCTACAAGGAGGTCTGCCCGAAGGGCCGGCTCACGATCGAGGATGCAGCCAGTCTCGGTTTCAGCACGGTCATGGAGGCCGTCTACGCGACGGAATCCGAAGTGGGCGAACTCCTCGATCTGTACCGGCGCGAGATGCAACAGGGCCTCGGGTTCCGTGAAGACGGCGAACTCGATTACCGGCGCCGCGATGACGTGCTGATCTTCTGCACGCATTCGCTGAGCCACCGGTGGTCTTGGCGTGGCGGCTCGAAGCTGTGGCTTCACCCTCTGTTCGACCAGTGGCGGGAAGCCAAACAGATCGGCGACCTCGGCGGTGTTCGACAAATTCAGCGCGCGGTGGATATCGACATGAGGCTATCGTGGGTCCTCTACGATGAGGTCAGCATGGGCGACGTCATCGTCCACCACCCGCGGGCTCAAGTCGAACAGGTGCACGAGTTCATCGACGCGACCGAACGGTTCGACCATCTCTCAGCGGCCGAACTTTACACCGCCTGGGTCAAGTACAAATCCGCTCATCCTGGCGACGTGTCGTTCGAGATGATGCGTGAAATTGTCCATGCGGACTATGATAAGGACGACCTCATCACCGTCGATCCGACCCGTGAGTCGTTCGGGGTCAACAATACGCCGGACGGCCTCTACACGGGACTCGCCGGCCAGAACCACTACTGTAAGACCCGAGATTGGTGGGATCACCTCCCCTGCCGAATCACGGTGACGACGACCGAGCACAAGCCCAGGTGGGCGCTCGAACAGATCGGCCAGCGGCAGCGAGCCCGCAATGAGCGTCGGCGCCAGACGGCCGAGCAAGAAGGGCGATTAGCCAAGCTAACGCCGGTCTGGAACAGCTTCGCGTTCGACCCAGCCGACTACATGCCGGCCGAATTCATGTGCGCCCAGGTGTACTTGGATCCGCGGGCGCGCGCACCTCGAAGCAACGAGCCGGACCGCTGGTCTGTCGAAACGATCTACCGGGAGATCCACGAGACCCACCCGGACGCGTGGATCGTCTCGAACATCATCAAGGGTGATCACGTGATCACACCAATCCAGGCCAAGGGGTCGAACGACTTCATCGGCCAGAAGGTGTTTTACGTGATGATGTTCCTGGCCCGAGATCGCTATCGCGACTTGTTGATCGAGAATGAGGCTCTGGGCTGGGATTGTGCCGTCCAGCTCGATTACCTCGATGAGTTCGACCAAATCGCCGGCCGAACACTCGGCTTCCGCTACCGGTCGGGCTCGGAGTTCTTCACGATCATGTCGCCCCGGCTTTGGAGGCAGATTTCGCAGACACTGAGGTTGGAAAGTCGATTCCGGCCGGAACTTATCGCGACCCGCCCGTGGTGAACGGGCGGGCACAGCGGCGCACAGGAACCTGTGACCAGCGGGGGAACTCCGGTCTCGTCGACCGGATCGCCAACCTGTAAGAAGAAAAACTCCCTCTATCGCCGGGTCACTAAGAGAATTTATATTAGAAGGGTGGCGATAGGGGGAGTTTTCATCGCCCACTTGGGCGAGCTAAGGCACCCCGACCATTCATGTAGTAGCTGTCTTCGAGTCCAGATGAGTTTTTGCTACTTGGGACGACGCCTAATATAATAGGAAAAGATCCGCGATCGCACCGCCCGGCTTCGCGACGAGTACGTCAGGGTCGGTCTCGGCGTGCCGTTTCGGAACAAGTTGCACCTGGAGGCCATCCATGCAAGCGAATCTCGAAAAGGGGCGCCTCGACCGCGGGCACGCAGAAGGCAAAGAAAACGCCACGGCTCGACCGTGGCGTTCTTCTTAACCGGGAGAGCGCAGTCTCTAACGAGCTACGACACCTCAACAGCTGCGCGCTCGGGTTCGTCTTCGGCGTCCTCATCCCTTTCGGGCTTCACGCCGTACACCAGTTCATAGAGCTCGTCGGTCGCTTCGCAGATCTTGAAGGCAGGCTCGCCATTGAAAGCACCGAAACCAGCGAAATTCCAACACTCGTCGTAGCAGGCGCACTCGAAGCGCAGCGTCGGGAACATGGTGGCCAGCTTCTCGAAGATCGGCGTTGGGAACGACCACGCCGTATCAAAGTGGAAGCAGAGGCGCCCATGGCCGCTTTCGTCAGTGCCAAAGAAATAGCTGTTCCACTTCGTGCCCCAATTGGCACACGACCAGTCGTACCAATCGGAATACCCGGTTTCGGCGATATTCAGGAGCCGTCGCTTTCCGGCGGCTTCTTCGTCCGGGTGTTTCTCAAGATACGCAGCGGCTACGTATGACATCGGTGCCGGCTCGGGGAGACCAACGTCTGCACGGATGCGTTCGACGTTGATTGGGGAGAGGCCGCGACTATTCGAAAGGGTGTCGCTTCGGATGAGCAACAATTCAGCCGCCTGCTCCCATTTGGGGCTCGCCTCCGAGTCGCGAATGGCTAGCGGCATCGGGATGACTTCGTTGAAGTCCAGGATTTGATCACCGTCGTGGAAACGGAAGATCAACTCCCGAAAGCGAGCGATTTCTGGCTGAGGCCCGGTGACAATGCACCGGGTTGTGACATGATTTGGCATCGTTTGTCCTTTCACTTTTTTTCTACACGGCATCAACGCCGGCATGCCGAGATATATTGAACAACCATCAGCCGCTTCAAGTGAGGTGTTGTCAAAATTTTGGGTCGAGGGATTTGTGGTTCTCGCGTGTACTGTGCCAGAGCGGATTTGGCCTTGCTGAGTGCAGCCGCAGGAAATCTTTATATTGCCGGCGACCTGAACGATGAGACCGTTCGGAAGCCGTTTGACGAACTCGTACCCGAAATCGGGGCCGCACCCTCGAACAGGAAGAAGTCCACGTCGGATGTCGCGATCGGACCTGGATGCTGAAGCGCAGCCGGTAACGGTCCCGCTGATTCCCTGCGAGGACGAGGTTCCCTACTACGTTGACGGCGAAGAACGCGGGCGCGACATTATCGTCTCTGAGCAGCACAACCGAGGCGCGAGTGCACAGAGATCGGGATGCCCGGAGACCTCAGCGGCGAGGTTTCGATGATGACAACTACTTGCCGCCGGCGAATTTCGGCTTTGCTCAGCGTGAGAGCAGTCCCCGCTTCGAAACGGCTCCGACCCGCCTGCCGGTTTCGGCCACAGTGAAGTGGTACAACCCCGAACAGGGCTTTGGCTTCGTCCAGCTGCCAAGCGGCGGTGATGCCTTTCTTCACGTGAGCGTCGTCGAGCGCAGCGGCAACAGCACGATGCCCCCGGGCGCGACACTCGAAGTCCGAACGGCGCCGGGTCAGAAGGGGTTGCAGATAACCGAGATCCTGAGCGTCGACGTGACCACCGCGGTACAAGAACCGCCGCGGCGCCCACGGCCGGAACGAGCGTATCAAGCTGCCGATCGAGCCACCGTCGAGGAGATCGGGATGGTGAAATGGTACAACCCCGATAAAGGGTTCGGGTTCATCGTCCGGGACCGCGGTGGCAAGGACATTTTCGTTCATGCTTCGTCCCTCAACCGAGCCGGCCTCCTCGAGCTTTCGGAAGGGCAGCGAGTAGCCGTCGACATGATCGAGGGCGGCAAGGGGCCAGAGGCCGTCAACATCCGGCTTGTCTGAGATGGAGCCGGCCCCAGCAGCACCCTCGTTGACAGCGGAATATTACCGCAAGCAAGCGGCCCGAGTGCGCGAGTTGGCCGCCGGAACGACGATGCCCGCCCTCAAGGAGCATCTAAGACGACGTAGCTCGTCAATACGACGCCCTGGCGGAGCGAGCTGATGAGCTTGCACGTGTCGGCGCGAACTCGCCGTAACTGCCGACCGATGCGATTGGTTGTTCTCCGGACGGCGGATTGCAGCATGGCGGAGGCTATGCGCCCTCGCGGCGATTTCAAACGCGATAACATCCAGCACACCACGCAATCAGCCCACGATGCCCTCGGCGCGGTGGAGAAAGCGCCGGTTTGGGACGCTGCGGGGACGGGTCCCCAGGCGCTTTGGCAGATCGGCAGCAGCCACGTGCAACGTGATGCGCCGCGTCGTATTGGTCGAGTTCGAGGTGGAACGGCGCCTTGCGCCACCATGTGGACCTGGCTGAGAAGGGCTGGGGGTCGACGCCTCCCGCGCCCCCATCCACCCCACGCCGTCTTCCGGAGGCCAGGTCATTTCCATCACTTGCGCGACGGTGTGATGCGGCCAGAAGCTGAGCTGTTCGAGTTCGGCGGCCGCGAGGGATTCCTCCGGGCGCTTGGAAAGGCGGCGCGGCAGCGCGCGCCTTGCGGGCGGCGCGAGGTTCAGCCTCGCTCTATCAGCCGAAGGGCCGCTTTTGAAAGCGGAAGGCGCCGGGTGAAAGCGGGAGTGCGCTCTGTCATGAAGCGGGGATTACGGCGAGCCTATGGGAGATTTCGTTGGGGCCCAGCACCGAGGTGAACTCTGACGCGCTATGTCGCCTCGCCTGGAGCGCCAATCCAATGCACCGATCCCGATGTCATGTAGACCACCGCGCCCCGAGGTGCGCCGATCGCTGTCATGTAGTCCCGAAGCTGAGCGGCGTGGATTCGGGTGTCCTCGCTCGTTGGAGCGACGTCGCTCTTCCAATCCAGCACGACCGAGGGCCGTCCCTTGTCGAACGCGATGGCGTCGGCGCGGCCTGCCAGAGCCGTCTCCCCCACATCGTTGTCAACCATGGCATAGACCGGCAACTCGGGCACGAGCTCAGGGCGTAATGCCGCGATCTCGGCCAGGTGTAGCGTCTTCCACGCCGTCGGCCCCATCTCCTCGGCCGCCGGAAACGCAGCCCCATCGCTCGCGTCGATCGGGAGCTCGACGAGCAGCTCGGCGGCACGGCGGATGAAGGCGCTCAGATCCTCGGCCAGCTCGCCCGTAAGAGCTTCCTCCATGAGCTTGTGCAGGACCAAGCCGCGTATCCTCCCGGCGCCCGCCGGGATCTCTCGCTCCGGCGCCTCGCCGACATCGGCGGCGACCGCCTCCTCTACCGGCATCCGATCCTGATCCTGATCGCTCGGCGTCAACCATGTGATGTGCGTCGTGGCGGCGGCGATCGCCGCGCGTTCGGCGGCGAACATCTCGTCGGTCTGGAGATTTGGAGACTCTGCCGGCCGCGCGAATGCGACAGGATCGAATTTCGAAAGATCGAGAGCCGGCAGCTCCGCGCCGGCGAGATTAACGACCCGCCCCCATGAGTTCTGGGCGGCAGACGATTGCTGCGGCAAGATCAGGAGTTCCCTGGCGCGTGTACAGGCGACGTACCAGACCCGTTCGCGCTCCCGCGCGAGGCACTCATCGTCGGCGTCCAGCGCCAGCTGCAATTCCGGTGGCGCGACATCGCCGATCATCCAGTGCAGGGTGTCATCCGACTCGCGATGCACGAATTGTTCGCGCGAATGCAGCAGCGTTGCGGTGTTGATGGGTATCACCACCGGCCATTCCAGGCCCTTGGAGCTATGGATGGTGACGATCTCGATGGCATCGCCCTCGGTATCGACCCGCCCTTCCTCGGCGGACCCGGAAGCTTCCCATTCCCGGGTCAAATCGCGGACAAAACGCTTAAGACCCTTAACAGCGTAGGGTCGCGCCCGTTCGAGGAATACCTCGACGTTCGCGGCAGCGCGTGCGGAGCCGTCGCCCTCGCGCGCGGCCAGTAACGGTCGAACGGTCAGGCGTTCGACGGCTTCTGCCAACAGCAGCATCGGCGTCGTCGCGCGGGAGCGCCGTCTCAGGTCGCGTAGGATCGTCACGATTCCGCGCGCAACCGGATGCGGCACTAGGCCGGGGTCGGTCAGCACCGAGAAACGCGGCAGCGCGCCCGTGCGATCCGGGAGGATCGGAAGCGACGCGGTAATATCAAGCAGCTCCTCCTCCGTCAGGCCCACCAACGGGCCGCGCATTAGGGCGCCGAACGCGAGCGTGTCGCCGGCGTCCGCGAGGACTCGCGCGAGCGACAGCAGATCCTGAAGTTCCTGCCGCCGCAGCAATCCCTTGCCAGCTTGCGATGCGATCGGCAGGCCCTTGGCCTCGAGAGCGCGTTCGTAGCGCCAAAGTTCCCAGCCTGTCGGCGCCAGGAGTGCAATGCCGCCAGGCGCGAGCGGGACGGTCGTGCCGTCGGACTGCGGGATCTTCAGATTGCCGATCAGTCGGGCGCAAAGCTCTGCAACGGCGGCGGCTTCGGCGTCGCGAATCTCCTCGGGGCGCGGGTCCGCCGGCAGGTCGAGTATTATCCTGGCGATGCACGGCAGGCCATGGTCGGCGTCGGGCAGCGTCGCGGTGAGCGGCACATAGCCCGGCTGTCCAGGAGCGGATAACGGCTCCTCGAAACATCGGTTGACATGGGCAAGGATACCGGGTCGCGAGCGGAAATTCGCGGTGACCTCAATGACATTGTCCGGCCATCGCCGCTCGATGGCCGTGCGCGCCTGGCCGTAGGAGCTGACATTGGCACCCCGGAACTGATAGATCGCCTGCTTGGGATCACCCACCAAGAACAGGGCACCCGGTCGGGGTTCACAATCTTGCCACCGCTCGGCGGGTTCCTGCGAGGCGATGCGGAAGAGGATTTCGGCCTGAACTGGATCGGTATCCTGGAACTCGTCGACGAAAATGTGCCGGTAGCGTGCGCCGAGCGCCCGGCGCACGGCATTGTGGTTGCCCACCAGCGCGCAGGCCCGCTCCAGCAGGTCATCGAAATCCAGCATGGCGGCAGAGCGTTTAAACGCCGCATAGTCGTCCTCCACCTCGTCGAGCTCGGCGGAGAGGATCGCCACCAGCGCGGTGGCAATCCGGCCGAGAAGGGTGCGGTACGTCTCATCCACCCGCGCAAACAGCCGTTCGGATTCCTCGTTGAGGCGGGCGCCTGCGTCCTTGCCGGCAACTTTCTGCCATGCGGTTTTTCGGCGCGGAACCAGGAGGTCATAGGTGTGGCGGCGCATGCAGGCGAGTTTCGGTGGATGCGCGAGTTCCCATAGACGCGGAAAATCCGGCGTCCGATCGAAAGCATCGGCGTAGAAGCTGGACAGGATTTCGAGTTCGTCGACGATCTCACCGGTTTTTGCCTCGACCGGCGCTTGTCCGATCCACCGGCGGAACTCCGCTACCGCGTCGACGAGATCGATATCCGCGCGGCCAGACAGGTCAGCAGGCAGCGGACGGGCGGTTCGGTGGTCCCGGCGAAACCGCGCCAGCGCTTGAAGCGTGGCCACAATCCGCCGGGGATCGTCGCGCGACAGGGCGGCGATGGGGTCGCCCGGGCGCGCTGGTCCGGCCAGGCGCCGCTTCAGCCATTGCTCGAAGATCGCATCGAACGCGGCATCCGCTTGCGCTGCCGCGAGGATGCGGGCGCCGGGATCGATGTCCGCTTCCACCGCGTAGCTGTGGATGATGCCCTGGCAAAATCCGTGGATGGTCGCCGTCGTCAGTTCGTCGAGTTTGCCGGCGGCCGCGGCAAGCCGGTCGCGCTTACCGGCATCGAGCCCGTTCGGCAGGGCCAGGCGCAGCGGTTCGGGAATGCGCCCCGCGAGGAGTTCATCGACGTAGCGGTGGATACGCGCCGACAGCTCGCTTGCCGCCAATTCGGTGAAGGTGATGGCCGCAACGCTTCCCGGTTCGACGCCACTTGCCAGCAGTATCGTCAGGCGTCCGGCGATCAACGCTGTCTTTCCCGTGCCGGCCGCCGATTCGACGAGCAGCGTCGAGTCCAGATCGGTCAAAGCACACAGGCGGCCCGCGCTATCCGAGAGCTGCGTCATCGGCAGCTCCAAACCCGCGAGAAATCCCCGAAAGCGCGCCCAAAGGCCGACTGCTTGAGGTGGAAATAGGTCGCCGCCCCGGCCGGCAGCGCCAGACGATAATCGTTCCACCGTTCATGCGCGTCCGGTCCCGGCAGCGCCGTCCCCTGATCGAGCAGCGCGCAAGCGGCGCCGACATGGCGGGCGATCTCGGCAACCGCCGCATCGACATCGGCAAGCCTGTAGGGATGCGGGGTGTCGTCGCCGAGAAATACGAGGCGCGCCACGATGTGACGGAGATCCGGCAGCAGGTGCCGGGCAGCAACCGCATAGACCACCCGCTGCAGCTCGGTGCCGCCGTGGAGCACGATCTGATCGGCCCGCTTCGGCTCGACGCCGGTCTTGTAGTCGGAAAGGCGAACCGCAGCTGCGGCTGGGTTTAGATCGCGACGATCGATCCTTCCGCGAATGCGGACGTGCGTCCCTGGAATCGGAACGTCGATCTCCGGGTTCCATGGCAGATCGGCGTCGATCGCGCCCGCGGGGTCAAGACCGAACCCGACCTCCGTCCAGCTTCGCGTTCCTGGCTGAAACGCTTCATCGAGCGTCAGAGCCTTCAGGGCGAGCGCGGCCGCGGCTTCCAACGTATGCTGCCACAGCAGCGCGGGCGGGGTTGAGCGTTCCAACGGCCATCGCGTACGGGTGCCGACGACCGCAGCGGCCAACGCGTTCTCGATCTCGAGGCGCGCGGCGCGCGCATAGCCCGGATGCGGTTCCAACCCGTCGACCGTTCGCTTCAGCAGCTCGTGCACCAGCTCGCCGAACGCGCGCGCATCGAGCCTCAAAGGTTGCTCGTCCTCAACGGCTGAACGCCACCCAAGTCCGTAACGCCAGACGAAAGCGAGTGGGTCGCGCAGCATCAGGCGGAGCGACGTGGCCGATTGAGTTTCGGCGATTGCGCGCCGAATGATTGGATGGTCGCGTCGGGTATGGCCGTCATGGGGCGTGACCACCGGTGTTCGCCAATCGCGCCAGCACGCGGTCGCGCTTGCAATAGCGGGCACTGTTACGGCGTCTTGCGGGCGCGCGAGAAGACGATCGGACTCGCTGAAAGCCTGACGGGGCGTTCGCCCACGCTTCAGCAGGACCGCAGGTTCGAATGCCGCCAAAAGCGGGCTCGCCGCTAGCAGCGAACCCTGTGCGTCGCGCCGGCTGCGCGAGAGCACGCAAGCGCCGGTCGCGCGCTCCGTGATGCGGGCAAACGCCCGCCGATCCCGCTCGGTAACCGGATCGGGGTCGAGTAGATGACGCGAGAGGATATGGTCGGGCAGGAGCGGATTCTCTGCGGCGCGGCGCGGCCAGTACCGGCCGGTCAGCCCGAGGAGCCGAACCCAGCGTCGCGGCGCGCCCACCAAATGGCTGACCGGGCACCACGCGACCGAAGAGCCGGGATCACGGCCGTGCGGCAAACGCAACTCCTGCAAGGAGAATTCGAGCGCTTCCGGCGGCGCGTGGCGCAAGGCCTCGATCCAAAGAGACCGCGCGGCTGCTCCGAGCAGCTCCTCGCCCGCTTCGTCGGCAACGCCGAGACCCTTGGCGAGGAGTTCGAGAATAGGAACGACAAGCGGGCTGGGATCAACACCGTCGCCTCGGCCGACGGCCGCATCATCTAGTGCCTGGCGCCATTGATCGACCGCAAGAAGGCCGGCTCCGGGTCGAAGTCCCGTAGTCCAGTCGCGCGGCAAACCGGCCAGGGCGCGGCTTGAACCCGCCGCATGGCCGAAGAGACGGCGAATGCGGTCCTGGCTGAGGCCGTTAAGAAGCAGGTCAGCGAGCGCACCACAGGCCTGACCCTCGCGGGACGACAACGCCGTCACACCATGCGAGAAGTGGATCGGCAATTCTGCGGCCGCCGCCAGAACAAGGATGTGCTCGTCCCAGGGTTCCGGCGACGGAGCACAGATAGCGATCTCCTCGGGCCGCGCCACCCCCGTGGCCAGGAGTTCGCGAACCCAGCGCAGCGCCTCGACCACTTCCGCGTGGGGATCTGCGCACGAGACGATTCCCGGCGCGACGACCGCCGGCGGCGGCACTGCGACGATGCGCCCCGGAAACCAGCCGGTGTCCATCGTGCCGGGGTCGTCCCAGCAAAGATCGATGGTTCGCTCCAACTTTTGCATTAGCGGACGCCAGACTGGCGCGACAGTTGAGAGGCGATCCAGCGTTACCGGCCCCAACAAGGCGGGCGCGTGTTCGAGACGGGCCACCGCCATGTCGCGGAGATCGCGCGGCGTCAGAACGCCGGCCGGCAAGGCGGCCATGACCCGCTGCTCGATCAATGCCAAATCGCCGAGGCGCGCATTCTCGTGGGCCATGCCGCGCAACGATAGATCGGCGTCCCATACAGCCGAGAGCGTCCAGGCGATCGACCGCGTCATGCCCGGAAGCTGGCGTATCGCTTCCAGTTCGGCAAAACCAGGCGCAGCCAGCGCCAGCCGAATCGCAGGCTCGACATCCTGGGATCGCGCGGGCCGGCGAAATCCGCCCGCGAGGCGCGCGGCCAGAAGCGGCAGTGTGACGATCTGAAGACCTGCCTCCGATCCCCGGGCTGCTGCCAGCCGCCGCATGCGGAAGGCCAAGGGGCCTTCGACGACGACAGTCCGCCGCTTCATGGCTGGTCGGATCGTGTGGTTCGCATCACCGCTTCATCCAACGCCGACCTTGATGCTGTCCACACTGCGGTCGGCAACCCGCTTCATTTTTCTCCAGTATCACCATATGGGGCGAGGTGTTTGCAAACCCACGGTCCGCGTCGCACAGCGCGGTCAATACGTCGAGACCGGCGCGCATCGACCGGCGAGCCGCATGACGCCATGGCGAAATTTCAATGCGAATTGAATCTGTCACCATCTCGGGATTTCGAAGCTTCGGCGCCAAACCGGTGACCGTCACTTTGGCAGGCGATGTCACCGCAGTCATCGGGCCGAACGCGTCGGGAAAGACGGCCTTGTTGCAGGCGGTTGCCAAGCTGTTCGGCGTAACCCGCGCGCAGCGGACGATCGACCGCAGCGACTTTCATTTGCCGCCCGGTGTGGATCCCAGCGACCTTACTCCGTGCGAACTCTACATCAATGTCCTGATTGCGTTACCTGAGCTTGCCAAGGGTTCGGCGACGGCCGAGACTGTCGCGCCGACCTTCCGCCACATTCGCATCGACCGTCCTGGCGCCTCCCCTGTCTGTCGAATGCGGATGGAAGCACGCTGGGACGATGACGGCACCGCCGAAGGTGAAGTCAGCCAGGATCTTTACTGGATCGATACGCTCGACCGGACGATCAAGGAAGATCAGCGCCACAGGTTGTCACCCTCCGAGCGGGGCCTGATACAGCTCTATTACACGCCCGCCAACCGGGACGCTGGCACCCAAATCCGGGCGACGACGGGCGCGCTCGCGGCGCGGCTGCTCCGGGCCATTGAATGGTCGGAGGCCACCAAAAACGCGGTCGACACGGCGACCAAAGGGGTGAGCGGCAGCTTCAATGCCGAGGCCGCTATCAAGGCCATCAGCGAGGCACTGAATGAGCGTTGGTCGGCCTTGCATGACGAGGAAACCGACACCGAACCAAGCTTAGCCCTTGTCAGCCGGCGTTTTGAAGAGGTGGTCCGCAACGTTAATGTCGTTTTTCAGCAGGGACCGGCAGGAATCGAACGGGGACTCGAAGCGCTGAGCGACGGCCAGCAATCCTTGTTCTATTTCGCGCTCGCCGCCGCCGTGTTCGATCTCGAACGCGCCGCCGTGGCGGGCGAGATCGGCGGCTTCGAGGCCGAAGATTTGATGATCCCCGCGCTCTCGATCTTCGCGATCGAAGAGCCGGAGAATCACCTGTCGCCCTACTATCTGGCGCGCATTGTCCAACAGATCCGCTCGCTCGTCTCCGACGGGATGGCGCAGGCCATCGTGACCAGCCATTCGCCGGCGGTGCTGAGCCGCGTCGAACCCGAGGAAGTCCGGTATTGCCGGTGCGATCTCAAGACGCGGCTGACTTCCGTCAGTGCCATCCGTCTGCCGAAGGACGACGAGGAAGCCGCCAAATTCGTTCGCGGCGCAATGCTGGCGTTTCCCGAACTGTATTTCGCGCGCTTTGTCGTGCTGGGCGAAGGGAATTCGGAGCGCGTCGTCCTGCCGCGCCTCGCCAAGGCCGAGGGCCTCCTGATTGATCCGGCTTTCGTCGCCATTGTTCCGCTCGGCGGCCGCCATGTGCAGCATTTCTGGAACTTGCTGAGCGGCCTGGGGATCCCGTACGCGACGCTGCTCGATCTCGATGTCGGACGGAAGGGCGGCGGCTATGGCCGGGTCAAGACGGCGATCGAACAGCTGATCGCTATCGGCGTGGATAAAAGGGCGCTGTTGGGGATCTCCGGTGGCGGAGTTATGTCCGACGACAGTTTCGCCAAAATGCACTTGCGGGAGGACGAGCATTTGCAGGGTTGGGCGGATAGCCTCGAAAAGCATGGCGTGTTCTTTTCCTCGCCGCTCGACCTCGACTTGGCCATGCTCAAGGCCTTTCCCGCCGCCTATGCGGCGACAATCCCGCCGGGAGGCGGCCCGGAGCTGACCGTCGAGGAGTCAGCCAATGTGGTGCTGAGCAAAGGCGGCATCGGCGCCTACGACGGCGACCTCGACGACTACAAGGCGTTGTTTCCGGCGTACCGCTACCATTTCCTCACGCACAGCAAACCCGCAACTCATTTGCGAGCGCTGCTGAACCTTGACGACAGGGCGCTCAAAAAGGGCATGCCCGCCTGCCTTCGCCCGTTGATCGAACGGGTGAAAACGCGCTTGCGGCGCGACTGACATGGCGCTGTACCGTCGACGCATCGCTGCAGAAGACTGGAAGCCCGTCGGGGTCGATGCACTTGAGGCGGCGGCTTTTCGCGTGGTCCGCTCGGCCGATAATCGGTCGGTGATCGCGGGCCCTGGCGCGGGCAAGACCGAACTCCTTGCACAGCGCGCTGCCTATTTGCTGCAAACTGGCGGTTCCCCCCGCCCACAGCGAATCCTCGCAATCTGCTTCAAACGCGACGCCGCCACAAACCTCGCGGCCCGCGTACGCCAGCGGTGCCGCCCTGAGCACGCAGCCCGGCTCGACTCCATGACGTTTGATGCGTTCGGGAAAGGCATTGTCGACCGCTTCGGCCAGGCGTTGCCCGATGCTTGGCGTCCGGCTCCCGACTATCAAATCTTCTTTCCCAATGAACGAATGTACGGCAACTTTCTGAATACCGTCGGAACGCCGCCTGCCGGCATCGGAACGCGGGCTCAGATCGAAGCGATCTCCGCCAAGACTTTCGAACGCAAACACTTGTTCGGCAAGCCGTTGCCGGAAGCACCCGTCGCGCCTGCGACGGCGACGCAATGGGCGGTGCGTCGTTTTTGGGAGAGCTCGCTGCACGGCAGCTTTCTCAGCTTCCCGATGATCGGACGACTCGCCGAGTTGATCCTGCGGGTGAACCCGCTCGCCCGTCAGGCGCTGGCGCTGACCTACTCGCACCTTTTCCTGGACGAATTCCAAGACACGACCCAAATCCAATACGACCTCGTCAAGACGATCTTCCTCGGATCCAACACCGTCATTACCGCAGTCGGCGACAATAAACAGCAGATCATGCGCTGGGCCATGGCTATGGAGGAGCCGTTTGTCGAGTACGAACGTGATTTCGCCGCGCAGCGCACGTCGCTGCTCAACAATTATCGTTCATCGCCCGAACTGGTGCGTATACAGCACATCCTCGCCCAGGCGCTGGACGAGAAGGCTGTAGCGCCTGTTTCCAAGGTGGACGGCGCCATTTCCGGGCACAGTTGCGCCGTGTGGGATTTCTCAAGCCCGAGCGTAGAGGCGTCGATGTTGGGTGCCTTTATTGCCAAAGAAATGAAGGCGCAACGTCTGTCGCCACGAGACTTCGTGATTCTCGTTCGACAGAAGGCCGGCGATTATGTGCCCCTGCTCGCCGATGCACTTGCCAACCATAACATCGTCTTGCGGAACGAGGCCGCCGAGATCGGTCCGGTGAAGCTTCAGGAACTCCTCTCCGAGGATCTGTCCGAACTGGTGATCAGTCTCATCCGGCTTGCCACCGCCGATCGTGCCGGGCGCGCTTGGGGTGATTGTCTGAATGCGCTCTCACTGCTGCGCGGTCTCGCGGGGGATGATGACCGAGGCCGCACCCGCCTTGGGCGGGAGATCGAGACCTTCGCCGCGATATTCAGGAAGACCTATCCGCAGCCGGTCGATTCGAAATCGCGCGCCGTGACTGTAGTGACCGAGGTGCTCGATTTCATCGGCCGCGTCGATCTCGCCGCCGTTTGTCCGGCCTATCGCCAGGGCGATTGGATGAAGAACGTCGAGGAAGCGGTCGCCTTACACCTCCAGGCAAGTAGCGCGGAGCAACCCGAGTGGCAGCACACGCTTGACATCTACGAGGGTCTAGACTCGTTGCCGCTCATGACGATCCACAAGAGCAAGGGGCTCGAATATCACTCCGTAATTTTTGTTGGTCTCGATGACGGCGCGTGGTGGAGTTTTTCCAGGGATCAGGTTGAAGCCACCGCGGGCTTCTTCGTTGCCTTCACACGCGCGAAACAACGGGTTTTGTTTACTTACTGCCCAACACGCGGACACCGGAACACGATCGCGACTCTATACCAGCTGCTGCAGTGTGCGGGGGTTCCCGTGATCAACGTAGCATAATCGCCGCGCTCTGCGCTTCCGATCAGACGTCCGCGCCTCTCAAGCCGATGCGGCTTGATCGCGAGATTGAACGGTTACCTTCGATTCGTGAGGGGAAGTGTCTTTCCCGACTTCGACCGGCCCGTCGCGCCTTTTCGCCGCCACGCCCTCGAACGGAACCCGCAGGGTTGCTGCCATCCGTCCTTCTGATTGGCAGGCGGGCGCCCGCGCAGGCGAGCCTGCGCGTCGGGCTCTTGTAAACCAAGTCGCCCGCGGCGTCTTGGACCTGCCGGGCTTCGATCCTGGCGGTCAGCCATCAGGTCGCCTCAGCGCGGTTGCCGGTATACCGCGAACCGTTGCCCTATCCCGGCCCGGCGGCGCAGTGCTTCCAGCGTAAGCTCGAACTGCCGGGGATCGCGTATGGTCGGCGATGACTTCCTTGGGTTCAAGTAGACCTCCACAGCCGCGTCGACCAAATCATCACTATCAAATTCGATGTGCTCGGGATCGCCGAATTCGGCGTCCTCGTATTCCCAATGCCGCCCACCCGATTTCCGCCTGATCAGGCCGTTCTCGCGCCGATGCTCGAACGTCGCTTCGAGGTCGAGGTCGTCCCAGGATTGGTTGTGCGCGACCTTCTGGGCGTCGTAGGCGTGCTCATCGTAGCCGTCGTCTTCCGCCGTCGCCATGTAGATGAGATCGTATTCCGAGCTTCGGATTTCGATTGCCGAATCCGGCAAATTGCCGAGGTTGACGGGCACGACCCACACATACGAGCACTCGAAGCTCCATCCCTCGTTCACGTATTCGGCGATCCGCTCGTCCAACGCCTTTATCATCGCCTCGTGGCCCGATGCGGCCGAGAATGCCTGTTCGATCCGATCGAACAACGGCCCGCTGTAAAATTCCAGATGGCGGGCCACGAGCCGTTTGGCATTTGTGGTCGTTGGGTCGATCCCGACCGAGTTCGAGATACCGGCGAATGCCCGCTCTGGCAGCATTTCGAGGAAGCGGCGGAGGATTTCGTCATCCAGGCTTGCCTTCGCGGAGAGCATGTGGAAATGGGGGTCGAGCACGCGTTCGCGAAGTGCCAGAAGTTGTTCCAAAATCTCGTCGCCGTTCGTAATGACGAATTGTTCCAGATCGCGATAGGTGTTGAGTACGAAATCCCGCTTCTCAGCGTCATAGGACTCATATTCGGGGAGGTCGCGTGCTCGCAGTTGGCTCTCAAGCATGTCGAGAACCCGTTCCGTCATGCCCTCTTCTTCGTAATAACCTAACAGACCCTTGAGTTCAGGCTTTTGCGCGATCAATTGCTCGCGCGTCTCCGGATCGAGATCGGACATCGAGAAGTTATTCTCGGGCATGTACCCGCCGCCCTTGATCCCGTTGATGATGTGGTGGCGGATCAGTTCAACGATGTATGGGTGGTATTTCGGCGCCGGCTTGTCGTTGCCGCGCCCTTTCATCTCGCCAAGCTGGCCATCGCGATCGAGGATGAAGGTCGCGACCGGATACCATCGGACCATGTCTCCCCGCTGGACCGTCCGACGCAGGCTCAAAATCCGGTCTCTCGACCGCTCGGATGGGACGTTGCCGCAATGACCCATCGCCTGCGCCTCGACAGGGCAGCCGCCTCGCGGCAACAGCCACCACGCAAATCCGTCCGGGAACTCGATCAGGACTTCGTCGCCGGTCTCAGGCGTGATGAGCGACTTTTCCTCTTCGACCCGCTGCCGCCATGCCGCCTCGAAACGGGCGAACAGGTCGAACAGTTGGCGCGGGCTTTCGGTCTGGAAGACGTGGGATTGGATTTCCGGGATCGGCAGGCCGAGAAAATGGCCAAGCTGTTGCTGCAGAGCCGGCGCCGACATGACATCGCTGGCTCCGTAGGCAGTGCCGAAGCGGCGGTTGAATTGCTGCATCGCTCCGGGACCCCCGATGGGTGTCACCGCGCTGCGCGGACCCGGAGCGCCACCCTGCACTCCGCCGGGCAATGCGGTGCTGGTGGTCCCGGATGCCGCGCCGGCGGAGGACAGCCAGAGCTTCGCCCAGCGGAGAAACCAAACTATTCGATCATTCTTCCTGAGTGTCCGTCGAGCCCAATCGATGTTATCGATGATCTGCCGGCGAAGTTGCGGATTGGCGTCGAGTTTGAGAAGGTCGGTGAACATAGCCTCATAGTTCTGCGCTTCAACAATCACATGGTCGATAATCATACTCGGCGGCTCCGTCGCGACCACGTATTTACCCGGCCGACGGACACTCAGGTCGTTCTCGACCTAATATTGCCTCCATCTCATTGGCTGCGGCGCCGACCACCGGTGAGCGGCTCCGGGCGCTCATCGGTTGGCTGCGGGATCGCAAATAGCTCGGCGATTTCGACCTCCAGCACCCCCACGATGCGCTCCAACACGTCAATCGTAGGGTTCGCGACCCCGCGCTCGACGCGGCTCATGTAGGAGCGATCGACACTGGCGTCCGCAGCGAGGGTCTCCGAAGAAATCCCTCGAAGAACCCGAAGCCGTCTGACGTTCCAGGCCACCAGTTCGCGAGCGTTCATGTGCCGGGGCGATCATATTGAGGTTTATTATCCCCCGGTGTATAATCCTATCTCTCAGCAACATCGAGTGGAGAAAGCATTGTCCGCGACGACCTGGAAAGCCACGATCCGCCTCCCGAATGGCAATCAACAAGAAGTCCGCGTTATGGCGGACAGCCAAATCAACGCTACGGCGATGATCGAGGCCCAATATGGGCGGGGCAGCATAATTTTCGGCGTCCACAAGGTCGACCTCACCCGCTGGTAAGGCCGACGTGTTCGTTGTTACCGCGATCTTTGGCCTACCGCTCCTGATCGCCGGCACGATGACCAATCCGGAAGGACTGCGTCTCGCCGGGCTGATTAACTACGCGCTAATAATGTTGATCTTGATGCCCTTCGGGGGCGGCTGGCTGCTTCTCGCCACCCAGCTTGTCGTGCCGACCGCCGGCCGAACGCGATTGGGCGCGGTTCTCAGCACGTGGATTGGCGGCACCCTGCTCGGTGTTGCCGTCATCTTCTGGATTGCCTCCTTGATGAGCTACGATCCGTCCGGAGCGCGAATCGACTGGTCGGCGCACCTGTTGATCCCCTACATGCCTCGGCTCGGGATCGCGCTCGGCCTCTTCACGCTGTGCCAGTTGGTCGCCTCCGGGGTGGTTGGTGCAATCGCGCCGATCTTGCGACCTGAGACCGCGATTAGTAGCGCGCTGATCGGCGGAACCACGTTGTTCATCGTCCTGTACGTCGCCGGCTGGTACTTGGTCCTGTCGTAATCGTCCGGCGCATCGGACGCGCCAACCGAGATGGCGCAAATGCCGGACATCATGCGATGTGACGCGGGCTACGAGGATCGAAACCAATCTGCCAAAACTGGATCAGTCTCAGGGAGATGGTGCAGCCGGAGTTGGCTCACCATCAGCTTGAACGCAATGGATGCAGTATCCAAGAACGTGTCGACGATCTGGAAATTCTCGTCATCCTTTGGGGTGCCGCCCATTCCATACAGATGGAAATGCTCTGGCACACCACCATACATGTCCATGATCTCAGGGTATTTGCCTTGGACGTAGTTCGAGTACGTAAGATAAATGTTTGAATATAATCGCTCTGCCGCCACCCGATTCCGGTTACCACCTTCACGTTGAGCGATTTCATCCAAGGAGTCTCCGAGCCGTTTGTTGACCGCTCCCTGTTTCACCTGAGCACGCTTGAAGTCATCTCTGCTGTTACGGGCAAAGTCCGCAAAGAAGTCGTCGACGTATTTCGCTATCTCAGAGTGCACTTGACCAGCATCATCCCGACCGGACGACACGAATTCGATATGCGTCGTGAACTCGATTAGGGTCCGGATGAGGACACCGACTTCCTGAGGATAGCCATTTCGGGCGAGCACGAGAGACGCATTCAATGCGCTGACTACCCTCGCGGCCTTGAGCAAGCAGAAATGCTCGATGCAAGGTTTTGCGTAGCGAAACCCGTGATGCTCCTTACCCGAATGATACCGCACCGGTTTCGGCAAACTGGCTGCGAATGCGTGAACCAGCCTTGCCAGAGGATCGACCCTCGATTCCAGGCTTCGCAATCTGTTGACGAAAGATTCATCGACCACCATTTTCAGTCACCGATCTTTCGTTTTAGCGCGGATGCGAGGCGTCGAGCATCTGCTTCGGCTCGATGGCGTGGCGATCCACCGCCGTCCTCGATGGTCGACAACCGCGTCGCGTCTAAGAGGTTTCGCACGTCGCCGATTTTCCGCTCACCGAGTGACATACCGGCGGCGTCGGCCAACATCATGAGCCAATGTCGGTCAAAATCGACCTCATCGCTATACAAGTCTCGATCTCCCACGCGAGAAATCGCTCCACGGCGTCCCTTGGCGACATTCCGTCGCGGTCGAGCATTTCGCGCGTGATGCCGGTCAGCCGCTCGCTCGCGGGGCTCCATGCGTTCGTGTACGTCGTCCATTTCGCGGCCGGGCGGATCAGGCAGGCCCCCGACGTGATCGAGCCGTCGTCGTGGAGGAGAGCCCAGCCGATTTCGGTCGGGTAGCTGGCGCTGCCGAGACTCGACGCTTCCAGGTCGATTACCCCGATCCGCGATAGCTTGACGGCAGCCTGATCCCCGTTCGTCGGTTTGATCGGGAGAATGTTCACGACAACGAGCCTACCATGCGCTACCCACCCCCCCCAATTCCTTGATAGCGGCGACGACCGCTTCGGGTGCCTCACGCGGCAGGAACACCGGGCTGAGGCTGCGTCCCGCCGGGGCTAGGCGCGGGGTAGTTCGCCAGCGACGGGAAAAACGGCGGCTTTTCCATCTTTGTGCTCATGTGGCCTCGAATGAACGCCGCCAGAGAGTACGACTGGCTGTTTGCCCAGACGAAGCGCCGCGCTCTGCCAAGGTGATCAGCGTTGATCCGATCGACAATCTGCCGAGGTTTCAGCCGGCGAAACTCGTTCAGGTAGGTCCTGTTGTTGACCGCCACGAATAGCTTGGTCGGCGAGATAGGCACGGTGATAGAGCCGGTCGGCTTGTTGATCAGGTACATTCCCACCGGGCGATCGGAGGTAAGGAACCGGCGCGGCGTCCCGGCGATTTCTATAACCTCCCACTGCATGCCGACGATGTGCTGGCCGACCTCGCGGTTGTCCATTGCGGCGACCATAAGGTCGAGCGCTGCCTTGTGCGGGATCAGGGGATCGCGGAGGGCAATCCATTCGTCGAATGTGGCCGGGTCGCCCGGCTCGCGGCTGTCCTCGTAAATCTGCTGCGACTGCTGGCCGCTCGCCGCCCACAGGCTTTTCGCGGCGTCACGTATCTCCGGGATCGTGTCGAAGTGGCGGGTATGCACCCCGATCAGGAAGCGCGCCCACGCGCTGAGCATCTCGTTCGACCACAGGTGTTTCGGCAACCCGTCGAGCAGCATCTTGAGTGCATCCGACGCGGTACGGTCGGCGTAGTTGAAGAACTCTTTCTCCAGAAATTGCGACAGCGGCGAGGGCAGTTCCGGGAACTCGTACAGGTCGCGTTGGAAGCCCGTGGCCTCGGCGCTAAACCGGCTTCGGGATCAGCTTGCCATGCTTGATCGTGTACTCGACCAGTTTTTCATCGGCGCCGTGCCACTGGCGCAGATAGAAGGCCGGGATGAAATGGTGCCTATGGGGCTCGCTCATGGGCGCTTTCGTCCTTCGTCACGGCGATGCCGCACCGGCCGTAGCCGGCGATCCAAGCAAGCGTGACTGCGTCCGCCCCAGCCGGTTCCCGACGAACCGAAGATGACTAGCGGTTCTCCCGTAGACGAACCGCTCGGCGATCCGCGCCACCTCATCATTGATCGATATCACCACCTCGGTCTTGTCCCGCCGATTGATGTTGTGTTCGGTCTTTCGATCGTGCGTGGCGATGAACAACTTGGTCGGCATCAACGGAAACAGGATCGCGCACCGAGGGTCCTTCAGTCCGTAGTACCGCAGATGCGGCATGTCGCCGGTCAACAACTCGTGCCGGCTCGCCGACATGTCGAGCGTTGACCATTGCATATTGATGATGATGTTGCCGATGCGATCGTTCTCGGTCGCTCTGACGACCATCTCTTTCGCAGCATCGTCGATCAGGTGCGGGTGATGCTTCTCCAGCCACTCAAACCGGGTCGGCGGATCGCCCTCTTGCCTGTCCGTCTCGTACGACGAGTCGGCGAGAAGATTCTGTCGGAGGGTGCTCTTGAAGGTATCGCCAATTTCGGCCACCGCCGCCGGCCGACGATGCAGGCTCGCGAGCATGAACCGCGTCCAGGCTGCCCGCAGCGGCTCGGTCAGGGCGCTCGTGTTGGTGCCCAGCAGCACCCGGAGCGCCCGCGCCGCCGGATCGTCCACCTTCGCGGCCATATAGTCTTTTTCGATCGTCTGCTTCTGATCGTCGGGCAGCCCCTCCATCGTGTAAAGGAACGGCTCGAAACCGGTCGCCTTCGGCGAGCGAGGTTCGGCGATCACGTCCCGGTAGGGGCGCGAGTATTGGATCAACTGGCCGGTGGCGCTGTCGCACCATCCGCGCAGATAGAAGACGGGCAGGAAGTGGTGCTTTATCGGTTCGGTCACGGTGCGGCGCTGCTACGGCGAGTTTCATCGGGATTGACGAAACCCATTAGCTGGGAGGCAGGACGGGCGGCAGCAAGCCCCGGAAATGGTAAGATCGCCCTATGCCGAGACCGACGCTCGAAAACCCATTGTTCCGGTTCATGACGACCGAAGACGCGAACGCCTTCCGAGAGGAAATTGCCGCCGCCGGGCTCCGCTACGCGCGGCCGATATGTTGGCACGACAACGACAAGGTCTTCCCGAAAGAGATTGTCGGCGCGTCGTGCTTCGTTCTCAGATTTGCGACCGGGCTTGTCGGCGTGACCGCAGCCCATGTGTTCCGGGAGTAGCAGAAGGCGAAGGGGGCGACGCCAGCGCTCGTCTGCCAGCTTTACTTGATGCCGTTTGATCTCGATGGCGCGTTGATCGACATCGAGGACAACCTGGACATCGCCACCTTCGCGATTTCCGAGCGGCAATTAAAGACGACCTTGACCGATGCGTTCGACGTATCCGCGCGCTGGCCGCTCGACGGTATCGTCAAACCGGACGCCTCGATACAGCTTATCGGCTATCCGGAGAACATCCGGGTCATCAACTCGATTGAGAAGTCCGCCGTGTTCAATGCGTGGGGTGCCCTGGATTTCATACAGGACTACAACGAGCGCGAAATCATCCTGACCTACGAGCCCGAGACAGTGCTGGGCGCACCAACCAAGCCGCCACTCGGCTACAACATGAGCGGATGCAGCGGAGGCCCCGCGATCGTCCACGAACTTCGCCCGTCCAACTTCCACGTATGGCACCCGGTCGGGCTCATTGAGCGGGCGGGAGATATTGGGGACCACTTCACCCGAGTTAAGGTCGAGACGAGCATGTCGCTGCACGATGCAAAGCTGCATCCGCCGACCAAGCGGCCCGATCTGTGGTCATGACCGTTGCCGCTGCGGCGGTGTTGGCCCCCTCGGGGTTGCGGGCGGCGAGCTTTTAATCCCGACCCTGATCTTCGTCTTCGGTGCCGATATCCACACGGCCGGCTCTGCCGTGCTGTTCATCTCGATCCCGACCGTATGCATCGGGCTGCTCCGGTACGGCCGGATGGGAATGCTTCCTGACCGGTCGACGCTCTTGCGGATCGGGACACCTATGGGGATCGAGAGCCTTGTCGGAGCGGCTGTCGGTGGAGCGTTCGCCGGGTCCACGTCGGCCGAGGCGCTGAAGCTCCTGCTTGGTCTGATCCTGGTGGCTGCGGCGTTCAAGGCGTTCTGGCGGCATCAGTAGATGCGACCACGAGCGTATCGTCAGATCGCTATGCGGCAGAACGCCACAGGTTGAAAGGAAGTCAGCAGACGTGCGTTTTCCGACAAACGTGCCGAGGGGAGCGGCAGGTTTGGTCGAGGGGCAACTATCCAAAGCGGACCAATTCCGCGAGACCGCCCGAGCAAGCCGAGCAGCAGATCAACCAGCTACTCGGGAGTGCCCGTTGATCGACCCGCGACGATTTGGGGCGCGGCGGCATCCTCGGCCGTCTCGTATCTTGTTTCCCGAGCCACTTCCCGCACTATCGCTTTAATGTCATCCGGTAATACCCCCCCAGCATCTCGCGTCGCCCGGTTTGATGCGGCCATCTTAGCGACGTGCTCGGGGGATTTTGTCTTGCCCTTCATCGACGCGGAGACCTTTGCGCGATGCTCATCGGAGAGTTGCCCGCCAATCATGTATTCCCGGCTGGCTGCGCCTTTTGCGCGTGCTTCTGGCGACCACAACCCGCGCCCAGCGGCGGCTTGCTCTAACGCCGCTGCCCTCATCTTTTCTAAGGTTTCCGGCGTGGCTTTGCGCCCGGCCATGGCGGCACTCATCTTCGCGCGGGTTTCCGCAGAAACGACCTTGCCTCTATGAGCATCGCCGATCTTGGCCCGAGTCTCGGCGGATTTTTTCTTTCCGGGCTTTCCGACCAGTGCCAAGCGAACCTTGGCACCGATCTTCGCCTTGGTCTCGGCCGAATGGCGATAACCTAATGTCCCCATCGCTTAGGCAGCCTTTTGGGCCAAGCGCGGCCTGCCACGCCGCCGCTTCGGGCCGCTTCGCCTCTCGGCAAGCTCGTGGTTGATCAGCCCTATTATGTCGGGCTCAGTCCGCTCGAACTTCTGCGACAGAAAGCCGACGAGATCGCCAATCAGCCCGACGTAGCTGCCGATATCGACATCGTAGGTTTCTTCGGAAACTCGCGTCCTGAGACCCATCCGGCTATCGAGCGCCATCGACACCAGGACGGTGTTTGCACGGCGCTTCGTCGCTCCGATATGGCGCTGCCAGTTCGCCCAAATCGTCGTCGGATGGTTCCACCTCAATCGCTGCTTCTCAGAGAGGAGAGTGTCGTACCAGTCCCGGATACGCTCGCGGTTTTCGACGGCGAGGATGTGCGTGAGCGCCTTGCGGGGCTCGGGGGGCACCTCGATATAGCCGCTCTCTCTCAGCCATAACGAATATGCCCTCTTAGCGGTCTGGCTCTGGTTGATGCTGTTGAGGTTGAGGCGCGCCATCAAAAGACGCTTGCCGGCATCGAGCCCTTCGCCAACGGCGAGCCAGGAAGCGAAGCCGCGCCGGTTGCTCCGATGCAGACTGGCAAACGCCCGCAATCCCTCGGCGATCAATTCATCGTCGTTGGCAACGGGGGTAGCGCCTTCCATGGTTGTGTCCTCCTATCCGCCCCCGTGGGTGTTGTTGGTGAAACGGGGAGCCGTGTGAGGGCTCCCCGTTCCTGTTGCTGCAGTTTCGGCCGACCATGCTGGGTCGGAAAAGTCAGCCCCTCTCCACGAGGGACATGCGGCTGTTGTGGCGTGCTGTGGCGTATAGTGCCGTGTCGTGCGGTGGCGTCTTTTGGTAGTTGCCGTGGCCCGACACCCCCGAGATTGGCCCGGCTCCCCCGACCGTCAACAACCCAGCGAAGATTACGGTGTTAGCGGATTGACGAGCAAGAGGTTGTGGCCGCCCGACGCGGCGATTTCGAGCGCCCGCTTGGCGCTCTCCTGGCCCTTGACGTCTTTCAAATCGAGCCCGGCGGCGCGCGACGGCGCGAGCTTCGCCTCGGGCGGCGGCGACAGCTGGGTGCCCTTGAAATGGTTGACGATCGCGAGGAGGTTCGGTGCCGCGATGATCTCGACGTCGCCCGCCCAGGCTGCTTCGCCGCCGCAATCCAACGGGCAGATGATACCGCTGTCGCGCGCGGCGGCGGCGAGCGCGGCGAGCAACACGCCGGGGACCCGGGTCAGCGAGCCGTCGAGCGAGACCTCGCCCAAGGCGGTGTAGCCGGCCAGCTCGTCCTGCGGCAGCACCTCCATCTCGGCCAACAGGCCGAGCGCGATCGGCAGATCGAAATGGCTGCCTTCCTTCAACACATCGGCCGGCGCCAGATTGACCGTGATGCGCCGCGGCGGCAGCGCGAGGCCGAGCACCGTCAGGGCCGCGCGCACGCGCTCGCGCGACTCGGCGACCGCCTTGTCCGGCAGGCCGACGACGGTGAACGACGGCAGCCCCGAGGCGATCGTCACCTGGGTCTCGACATCGATGACCTCGACCCCGTGAAACGCCACGGTGCGAACCCGCGCGACCATCTGCCCGACTGGTCCCCCTTTGCCCCGGCCCTCCCCGCTTGCGAGCGGGCTGGCGAGAGCATTCCGCCGCAGTCTAGGCCGCGGCCGGCATCGGCGCTAGGCAGCCGATATCCCGTGAGGCGTCCGCCCTCGGGAGGTGGAGGCCGCGTTGCGCGCCGCAGGATGCTTCGCTATTTCTAGCGTCTGCCGCCGGGAACGGCGGCCGCGGAGGGGTGGCCGAGCGGTTGAAGGCGCACGCTTGGAAAGCGTGTATGGGGGCAACTCCATCGTGGGTTCGAATCCCACTCCCTCCGCCATTCCCGCATTTCTGGCTATCTCAGGCTGGCCCGATCCCGGAGAGAAACGCGGAAATATCCTAACTTTCCGCCTTCCGTTGTATCCCATCGTATCGTACTATCTCAGCGTCGATGGGGGAACGAAGGGGGGAATGGATTGACCTTCCCCTGTTTCGATCCCCGCGATGGAAGCGGAGACGATGGCGCGCACCGGGAAACTCACGGCGGTTGAGGTAGCAAAGGCGAAAGGGCCGGCGGTGCTACACGATGGCGGCGGGCTTTACCTCCGCGTCGCGGCGCCGCGCGAGGTGCGTGGCGTCGAAGTCCCAGGAGCGAAATCCTGGGTTTTCCGGTTCCAGCTCGACGGCAAGCGGCGCGACATGGGACTTGGACCCTTCCCCGATATATCGCTCGCGGAGGCCCGCGCCAAGGCGACGGAACATCGGAAGCAACGACACGAGGGCATAGACCCGCTCGACGCAAAGGCGGCTCAGCGGCAAGCGCAGCGAGTTTCCGACGCCAAGGGCCGGACCTTCCGCGAGTGCGCCATCGAATTTATCGAAAAGAACCGGGCAGGTTGGCGCAATGCGAAGCATGCGGCGCAATGGGGTTCGACGCTCGAAGCCTACGTGTATCCGGTCGTTGGCGATCTCCCAGTCGCCGCGATCGATGCTGGGCTTGTCGTGCGAGTGCTCGATCCGATCTGGGCCGCGAAACCCGAAACCGCGACCCGGGTCCGCGGCCGCATCGAGGCGGTGCTCGACGCCGCAACGGTGCGAGGCTTCCGGCAGGGACCGAATCCGGCACAATGGAAAGGCAACCTCGCCCATATCCTGCCGGCACGCGCCAAGGTGCGGAAGGTCGAGCACCACGCCGCTCTGCCGATCGACGATACGCCCGAATTCCTCGATGCCCTGCGACGGCGTGAAGGCATGGCGGCACGGGCGCTCGAATTCGCGATCTTGACGGCGGCGCGCACCGGCGAGGTTTTGGGCACGCGGTGGGGAGAGATTGATCTCGACGCCAAGGTTTGGACCGTCTCGGCCGGGCGCATGAAGGCGGGTCGTGAGCATCGCGTGCCGCTGTCTGAGGCCGCGCTTGCGGTGCTCGGGACCGTGCGGCCATTGGCGGTGATGCGCGACGGGAAACCTGAACTGGCCGCGCCGGTGTTTCCCGGTCCGCGACGGGCTTTGCCGATGTCAAACATGGTGATGCTGATGCTGTTGCGGCGGATGAAACGCGGCGATCTCACGGCACACGGCTTCCGCTCGACCTTCTCAGACTGGGCGGCAGAGCGTACTGGCTATCCGCGCGAAGTCGTCGAGATGGCGCTGGCGCACGCGGTCGAAAACAAGGTCGAGGCGGCCTACCGGCGCGGTGATCTTTTTGACAAACGCCGCAAACTCATGGACGCCTGGGCAGGCTTCTGCACCGCGCCCACGATCGGCACTCGCGTCGTCCCGATAAGGCCGGCAAGAAGAAGCTGACCACACGCGCCGACCTCGCCGCGACCCCGGACGCCGCGACTCCACGGTTCGTCGTCCATCGCGGGTGCCCGGAACCAGTCATATCGCCATCGGAGCGTAATCGCGTCTCCCGCATGCCGATGCGAACGCTCGCGTTGCCGCCGACGCTGCGGCGACAGAGGAAGCGGTGGTCTGAGTGGCATCAACCGGAATAGCGATGCGGGTTGGGGATCGCGCTTCGATCCCGCCTTTCCACGCTCTCCTGAATAATGGCATAATCTTCTTGCCTTCGTCGGCTAATCGCCAGCGATGGTCTGCATACCAAGAAGCCGCTTCCGTGGCGCGTCACGGGGGCCCGCGTTGTGCGTCACGTCGAGCGCCCAAGGGTGCGGTCGAAGAACGTATCCATCGCGGAGCCGGCTCCGGAGCTTCAACCGATGTGCTGCGCGAGATCGGCGCCCCCGTGCCGAGAGATCGGCGTGGAGTTGGACGTCTACCCTCGACGAGAAGTGGTGCGACCTCCAGCGGAGCCAGCTCAGCTGTTTTCAACACGAGCGATCGACCGACTACGGTCTCCCCCAGGCGGATCGAGGATCTCGCTAGGGTTTATTTCCAACGCCTGCGGCTGTAGAATAGGTGATCAGGAGCGTTGTCCGATGAACGAGAGCGTCGCCACCCCGATTGTCGCAAACACCAAGGTCGCTCGCACCCGCGCCGCCGAGCGGATGCGTCGCTACCGGCAGCGCCGCCGCGCCGGCCTTCGCTGCTATGAGCTCGAATTGCGGGAGAGTGAGATCGACGCCCTTGTTCGCCGAGACCTACTGTTGGCGAGCGAACGTACCAACCGGGTCGCCATCATCAAGGCGATGTATGTGTTTTTGGACCGCACCCTTGGGCGGTCGACATAACGCGTAACGTAGGTGCCTGTGACGCGCCACGGAAGCGCCTTCTTGGTAGCCGCGAAATGTGACAGAAGCGCAACAACATCTAACGCTCGATTAGCACCCGAGCGTGCCGAAAACTGCTGGAGTTTCAACGATAACCAACTCTTCGCGCGCACGCGCGCGTGGAGGCCATGTTAAACTCCCTTCGCGCGCACGCGCGCGTGGAGGCCATGTTAAACTCCCAAACACTCTGACGTACTCGCTGAGAGCGAGGAACGCCGACCACGCTGAGTTTAGGCCAGCGCGCGGCGCTTTCCAGGGGTGCGGCTCTCGGAGGGTGCCGGTTAGGTTAAGCTGCTGTCGCCGGCTCCGGTGCCGGCCATGGCGCAAAAGCGTTCAGCCGACGAGAACCCGGCGCCGCTTAAACGTGATTTCATCTTCGGGCGAGGGCGACGGTATGCTCCGGCCCTAGATCACCCCTCATCAGCTGCCACTCCGGCAGCGACCGTGAGGAGTAGGCCGCATGAAAACGATCGGCATCACACGCCGTCTGGGTGTTGCCGCTGTGGCCGTCGCGGGCTTTATGGCATTGACCCAACCAATCCCCGCAGAAGCCGCGGATGGCGGCGGCGGTCATGGCGGCGGCTTTGGCGGCGGAGGCATTCATGGCGAAGGTGTTCATGGCGGAAGCTTTCACCATCGGGCCTTTTCCGGCGAGCGGCGATTTCGGGGTACCGGATTTGGATATGGTGGTCTCATCGGCTATACCGACCCAGACGCCGCAGCCGACGCGCCTTCTGTTTCTGCGGACCCACCGCCCGCGTCCGCTGCTCTGGCGGTAGATCGCCCCCCGTGCCGCGAGACGACGACCGGAGGCGTTGTCATCGAGCGCGGGCAATCGTGCTCGCGCGGTGCTCAGTGAATAGCAAGGGTGACGATCTTGTCGGCTGATCGAGCACCGTCCCGGCCGCGCGGGCGATGGCCGCAGACATGGGGTTCTCGGCAGTCGTCGGCGGCGGTGCTGTCCTAATTCGGACACTCGCGCATCCGAACTAGGACACCCTAACCGTTTAAGCCGCCTGCCGTTCCATCGGCTCAGCGGTCGCGGCATCGACCAGCTCGCCGATCGTCCAAATATGATCCGTGATCCCCATCGCAATCGCCGGGGTGATCCGTAGGCTTTCATGGACCCGGCACAGATTGAAATGCGCGACATATAGGCTCACGGCGGCGACGTGGTTCGCCAGCTTCTTGCTGAAGCCGTTGGTCAACCGGGTGAAGCGCCGGGATGCCATGCGGACGCTGAGATTGCCGCGCTCAACGTATGACGTGCAGACCTTCCGCTGCGCGCCGATTACCCAACGCCGTTGTATGCCTACTACTACGCCCGGCGAATAGCGCCTGGCCGTGTCGATCGCCGGCTCGCCGTGGTACTGCTTGATGATCTGGGCGAATGAGCAATCCATTCCGAACGCGCGCTCGACCGAGTCGGGATAGGCCGAGAAGCCATCCGACGATATCTCAGGCCGGTTCACGATGCGCTGTCGCAGATCGGCCAGGAACGCATTGGTGTTCTCGCTGTCCCGCTTGCCGACGCGGTAGGAGATGATCGCCTTCCGGGTCGCGTCGATGCCGATGAAAACGTACTGGTCGCCAAGGTCGGCGGGATCGGTCTGCTTCACCTTCCGTTGCTTCTTCCCGACGTAACTCCAAAGCTCGTCAAGTTCCAAGCGGTTCACTTGGACGAACCGCATCATTTCGTAAAAGCTACCGCACAAGCGGCGGAGGTCAATCGTATAGCTGAGGGAGAACGTCTTGCCCGCGTAAAACTAGAGGCGCAGCTGGCTAGTCGCCACCTTACAGCCGACCAGAAATCGCGACTAACAGCGGCGCTAATAGCACTCCAACCAAAGCCGCCAACACTTACATTTGTTCCCCTAGGAGACCGCGAGGCCCATGAATATGCTACTGAGATCCTCATATCGGTAAATAAATCAGGAATATACGCTTCCATCCAAGATACTGGTACACTCAAGTGCCGTCAAGCTCGCATATGCCGTTGACCCTAAGCATAAATATCAGTATGATCGGGCATGAACAAACTCCCCCTCACCAAGCGCGTCCAAATCCTCTCGATGCTGTGCGAGGGCTCGTCGATGCGGTCGATCAGCCGCGTTGCCGATGTCTCGATCAACACCGTCGATAAGCTGCTGTGCGATGCCGGCGAAGCCGCGCTTGCCCACCATGACAAGGCGGTTCGCGGCGTGGAAGCAAAGCGGGTCCAATGCGACGAGATTTGGAGCTTTGTCGGCGCGAAGCAGAAGAACGTTGCCGGCAGCAAGCGCGCGACCGATCCGACCGCCGGCGATTGCTGGACCTGGACCGCGATTGAGGCCGAAACCAAGCTGCTGATCTCCTACACGGTCGGCGGGCGCGACGCAGAGTTTGCGCTGATGCTGATGGACGATCTTCGTGGCAGGCTGGCGAACCGGGTTCAACTGACGACGGACGGGCACCGCGCGTATCTGCAAGCGGTCGAGGAAGCCTTCGGCGCGGAGATCGACTACGGGATGCTGGTGAAGCTGTACGGCAGCGAGACGGGCGGCCAGGGGCACGAGCGCAAATACAGCCCCTCGGAGTGCCTTGGGGCGCGCAAGGACAAGATTACCGGCAACCCCGACCCGCGCCATATCTCGACGAGCTACACCGAGCGGGCAAACCTCACGATGCGGATGAGCATGCGGCGGTTCACCCGGTTGACCAACGCATTCAGTAAGAAGCTGGAAAACCATGCGCACATGGTCGCGTTGTATGCCCTCTGGTACAACTTCGTCCGTATCCACAAGACGCTGCGGACCTCGCCCGCGATGGCGGCGGGGATCGAAAAACGGTTATGGTCGATGGAGGACGTGGTTGCGCTGATCGATGAGCGTGCCGAACGCAATGCGCTGAATCTGGCCAATCGGCTCGTCGGCTAGGGAGATAATATCACGATGCAAATCATCCGCTGCCCACGCTGCGAGCTCGCCCTGGAGGTCACAGCAAGCCTTCCTTCTGGCTTTATCGCCGATCCGGTTGATCACGCCGAGATTGGTGCCATACCCGTAGATTGGCGCACCAAGTGCGTTGACCAAGTCGCCTTAACCGTTGCGCAATGCTCCCACCTACGCCCCGTGATACGGGCTGCAATCATCGCGGGTCATGGGCGACTCTAAAGTCGGGATCGGGCTGTTACATTCAAACTGAGACACTACCCGCGGGTAGGGGATTGAACCCTGCCTCCAGCGGTGGTGCTCTACCGATGAGCTACGCGCCCTCTCTAAAGGAAATCAGAAAAACCCTGACCATGCATGGGGGATGGGGGATAGTCAAGGTTTCCGACAATATGCTGACGTTGTTAACCTGAGACTCACATTCCTGTAACATTTGATGCTGTGTATCGTATGAGTGGAAGATTCAGAGTGCAACAAATAAAATAGAAAATCCCAACTCCCAGTTCTACGGCAAGACTAAGGCCGGCGCTTCACCAGCCGCACGTTCGGAGACAAGTCAGGATTTAGGGCCAGCAAAGTAATTGAGCGAGGCAGAGCGAATGCGCTTGACGTTGACGACCGAGACAGCCGCACCTCATCCGGTCCGGGATACTACGAGGTTTTCCGCCAGCTCCTCGTATTGCGTCGAGAGTTGCAGCAGCTTGGTGCGGAGCGAACCATTCGGCTCTGTATCGGCCAGGGTCGAGAGGCTGGCCGCGCGCTCCCTATAGGTCATCGCGCGTCGCCGGGAGGTGGTCTCAACAAACTCGATAGCCCCTAACGTCTTCCACGTATTGACGTTCGCCATTTTTGCCCCCAGAGTTTCCCCGATTTATCCCCAAAGTTATCCTCCGACAGGCGAAACGTGCCCCTATTGCGTTGCTTTTGTCAAGAATACTAGATACTTAGGTACGGTACCGTACGTCGAAAGCGGATCGGGCTGCCCGCTCATCGGGTCGCCCCCAGGGGAACGATTATCCAGGCGGCCCTACAGCAATGCGCCGCTGATGACGAAATCAGCCGACCGCTCTCCGCAATCCTCGCACCGTAGCCGCGCTGCCCAATCGATCACGGTCATACCGGTGCCGTGGTGAGCGACTTGCTCGGCGACATCGGGGTCGGCCCGATGACCGCACGCCTTGCACCACACGATCAGCCGCACCTTCGCGGCGAGCGCCTGGCCCAAGGTCATCGGCGCGGCTTCGCCCTCGCTTCGATTGCGCCTCATCCGACTATGCCATCCGATTTGACCGAAGATGACAAGGAGCAATGGCGCTCAGCCGGAAGCCGCGGAGGTAGTCGTGCGTGACAATCGCCTCGCCCGCTTCTCCGAATGGCTTCGCGACGCGCCGATCTTTGCCGGGCTATGGCTGCTCGACAGGAGCACGGGCGGCTGATCCGCGCTTCCTTTGGCTAGCGGCGCTGATCGAGCTGCGACGCGAGCGAGCGGCAGACTGTTCCAGTTCTCACCCCCGCTGCGATTCGCTGCGCAGCGTCCCCGCGAAGCTCGGCATGGGGTCGACGGCGGCTGTACCGCCCTCTCCCTCCGCCGCTGCCAAGCGCATGGCCAAGCACGGCTCTAACAATGCTGAGGAAGTAGAGCCGCGGCGGTCATGGCCCTTTTGCCTTTTATTAAACGATTGAGCGTATTGTTAACGACAGGTTTCGGGCAGCACACGCCGAGACTTAAAGACGATCGAAAACCGACCGGTGCGCATGTTGGAATAGACCCTGTCGCGATGAAAGCCCGCAAAGCCGGCGTCGAGATCCTGTGGCTCGATGAGAACCGTTATGCCGTCGCGATCGATGGCATCGTGCGCTATGTCGGGACGCGCGAGGAATGCGAGCGACGCGCCGCAATCCTGACGCCAGGGAACGACCGTGCGGCGCAGGACCGAGCGCTAGGGCGCTTGACCGGCTGACGATGCGGCGCGGAAGATGGTTCGTTCGCCGGGTCGTGTTTTATGCTGTCCTCACCCTCAAGAGCGCCCGTCGGATCGCGGGAGATAATCCCGGCCTGTCCGCCAGCCCCGGCCGGTCGCTGATAGCATACGGCCGCGGGCCATCCGCCCGGCGGGTGTCATCGTCGGGGGGTACACGGGCGTGCTCGCGGCGCAGCTCCTCCAGGCGGGCGCGGATCGCAGCAAAATCATCGGCAGCACGTGGACGCGTCACGTTTCCTCCGTAGTGTTTTTGTCGAGACTGGTTCGCCTCCTAGATTGGAAAATTATGGTTAACAGGGCAAGCTGTTTCCTCCGGCGCGGACAAACGAGCATGTGGCGGAGCCAGCATTCCAGTGGAGGTAGGAAACGTGAGCGTTTATCTTCTAGAGTGCGGATTCCGATGATGCCGGCCGGGCATTCCGATTGATGTCGGCCACCTGTTCCGATCGAAGTCGGCCGGCCGTTCCGATTGATGTCGGCCGGGGTGGCGGATCGCCCGCTGGTCGGACGTGATCTCTCCATAACCCGTTGGGTTGGGTCAAGCGGCGGCGATTTTCGGAGCCTTTTGCTTGCGCAAACTGTCGCCGCGGAGCTGCAGGCGATGGGCGTTGTGAATGATCCTGTCGAGGATGGCGTCGGCGAGGGTGGGTTCACCGATCAGATCATGCCAGCGATCGACCGGGATCTGGCTGGTGATCAGGGTGGCGCCGCGGCCGTAGCGGTCCTCGACGATTTCCAGCATGTCATGCCGCTGCTCGGGCCCCAGCGGCTCGAGCCCCCAATCGTCGAGGATGAGGAGCTTGACGCCGCCGAGCGCCCGCATCAAACGTGGGTATCGCCCGTCGCCGCGAGCAAGCGCGAGATCGCCGAACATCCGGGGCACGCGCTGATAGAGCACCGAGCGATTGTCGCGGCAGGCCTTGTGGCCGAGTGCACAGGCCAACCAACTTTTGCCGACGCCGGCCGGCCCTTCGATGATCAGGTTCTGCGCCTCCTCAATCCAGCGCCCGGCGGTCAATGCCTGGAACAGGGCACGGTCGAGACCGCGGGCGGTGCGATAATCGACGTCTTCGACCGCCGCCTGGTGGCGCAGCCGGGCGTAGCGCAGCCTCGCCCGCAATCGCCGTTCGTAAACGGTCGGTGGCTTCTCGGTCGAGCAGGAGGGCAAGCCATTCGGCATGAGAGAGATCGGCGCTCTGTGGATTGGCCTCGAGCTCGGTAAAGGCGCGCGCCATGCCGGCGAGCCCGAGCTGGTGCATCTGGTCGAGGGTGGGGTGGGTCAGCACGATCAAGCCTCCTCAATGGTAGTAGCGGGAGCCCCGGATGTTGGGGTGATCGGGGAGCAGCTCGCCCTGTCGGGCGGCTTGGGCCGGCCGCTTATCGAGCCCATGCTTGAGGATCGACTGGATCGATCCGTAGGAACGCGCGCCGATGTCGAGACCGCGGTCGCAGGCCGCCTCCAGCCGGTCGGCGCCGTACTGCCGCGCCAGGCGCAAGATGCCGAGGCAGGCGCGGTAGCCCTGCTCGGGATGTGGTCGGCTCTCCAGGATCAGCTCGGCGAGCTTGGCGGTGCTTGGACCGATCGCCGCCGCTTCGCGGCCGATCCGCTCTATGGTCCACTCGGCATAGCGCCGGTGCGAACTCGGCATGTGTTCGGCGATCGTGGTGTGCCGGCCACGACCGGCGCCACGCAAGTGGACGGCGACGCGCTCGCCTTTGCGGAACAACTCGATGGTATGGGCGGTGATGCGCGCGTCGAGTTGCTCACGGATCAGCCGGTACGGCACCGAGTAATAGTGCCCGTCGATGTCGACATGATAATCGGGCGCGACGCGGCGGACCCGCCACTCGGCATATTCGTACGGCTCGGCCGGGAGCGTCTTGAGCGCCGGGCTATCGAGCTCCAGGAACAGATCGCGGCGGCTGACGCCGAGGCGGCGCATCGGGCGGGCATTGAGATCGGTGACCAACTCGCCGATCGCCTGGTTCAGCTCGCTAAGCGAGAAGAAGCGGCGGTTCCTGAGGCGCGCCAGGATCCAGCGCTCGACCACCAGCACGGCAACTTCAACCTTGGCCTTGTCGCGCGGCTTGCGCGGCCGTGCCGGCAGGATCGCGGTGCCGTAATGGGTCGCCAGGTCGAGATAGGTCCGGTTGAGCCCCGGCTCGTACCAGTTGGCGCGGGTGACGCCGACCTTGGGGTTGTCGG
>WNFC01001075.1_pt1 | contig 40499 bp, 41 predicted proteins | sample 5400541 | NCBI WGS metagenome assembly WNFC01 (sample SAMN13153342, study PRJNA577476) | soil metagenome | isolation source: 120 cm saprolite under Douglas fir tree site 2 hole 2 replicate 1 | place: USA:California | collected 2015-04-18 | reverse complement strand
CCGGCGAGATCGCGAAGTGGAAGGCTGTTCGTGAAAAGGCCGGCATCGAGCAGGAGCAATAGGCCGTCGCTCGTTCCCGGCATTCCGCCGACTGATCCGGCGCCACGGCCCCGACCCTGGCTATTTCCGCACGGTCGGGCGCCTCCGAGCACCCGTCCGGCGTCAAGCCGGCTGGGCGCGCTTGGGCTGCGAAAACCATACTGCCAGCAGCCAGGCGACCCATAAGAACGCGAAATAGAGCGCAAGGAACACGATCAGGCTGACCTGGCCGCCGAACTCGCGCTCGACCACGAGCCCGATGAAGTAGGCTGCAAAGTCGCCCGCGATCATGAAGACGAGATAGTAGGCGATGAGCTGCACGTCGTCCTCCTCGAACGCCTATCGCATTCCCGGAACTTTAGCACAGAACGATCCGGGATTGAAAATACCGAAACGTCAGGGATTGCGACGCCAATCGCACCCAAGCGTCGATCGTCAGCCCCGCTTCAGCCGAAGCAGCGCCGCCCGGTCGTCCTGGACCTGGTCGATCAACCATGAGCGAAATTGGCTGATCTTCGGCGTGTCGGACACCGATTTTCGGCACACGATCCAATAGCCGAGCTTGGCCGGCATGGCTTCATCCAGGGGACGAACCAGCCGGCCGGCGATCAGGTCGAGGGACGCCAGCGCGGTCCGTGCCAGCGCAATGCCCTGGCCGGCAAGGGCGGCGTCGATGGCGAGCGCGGTCTGATCGAAGACCGGTCCGCGTTCGCTGGCGGGGCACTCGACCCCGAAGGCTGCGAGCCACGCCCGCCAATGCTCGCGGCTGCGGTCGTGAATGAGAACGTGTCCGATGAGATCGGCGGGCGAGCGGATGGGCGGGCCGCTCCGCGACAGCGCGGGACTGCAAGCGGGAAACAGCTCCTCCGCGCACAAGCGGGTGACGTGAAGCTCGGGCCAATCGCCGTCGCCGTGCCGCACCGCGAGGTCGATGTCCTCGCGGCTGAAGTCGACATGCTGCAGCGACGCGCTGATCCGTAGATCGAGGTGGGGGTGCGTCACCGAGAATCCGCCGAGGCGGGGGACCAGCCATTTGCTGGCGAAGTTCGGCGAGACGGTAACGGTGAGAACGGAAGGTCGGGTCGGGCGGATCAAATCCTCGGCGGTCCGTAGGCGATCGAGCGCATCTCTCACCAGCGGCAGATATTTCTGGCCGGCTTCGGTTAGCTTGAGCCCGCGCGCCTCGCGCACGAACAGCTTCAGGCCGAGGCGGGCCTCCAGCATGTTGACCTGGTGGCTGATCGCGCCCTGCGTTTGATTGAGCTCGTCCGCCGCCCCCGTGAAGCTGAGGACCCGGGCGGCGGCTTCGAAGGCCCGCAGCGCGATCAGCGACGGCGGAACCCAGGTCGGCGCCATCATCAATTTCCTTCATGCCAGCCCGAATACAAATGATTTGTAATCAGCCGTTTATTGGCCTGATCATATTGGAAATTTTGAGAGGACACCGCAATGCCTTCCGCTACCTCCATCTCCGACCTCGCCCAGGTCATGGGCACGGCGAGAGCCCCGCTGCTCATCGACGTCCGGCGCGATGAGGCATTCGACGCCGCCGGCCATCTTCTCGCCGGCGCGATCCGGCGCTCGCCGCAACGGGTGCAGGAGTGGGGCGATGCACTGCCCAGGAACCGGCCGGTGGTGGTTTATTGCGCGCACGGGCAGGAGGTCAGCCAGGGCGTCGCCGAGGTCCTGGGCGGCGCAGGCGCTGGCGCGTCATATCTCGCCGGCGGCTTCGGCGCCTGGAACGCGCAAAATCTTCCGCTCCGGCGCAAGCGCGCGGGAGAGGGGGAGGGACCATCGAAGTGGGTGACCCGGGAGCGGCCGAAGATCGACCGCATCGCCTGCCCCTGGCTGATCCGGCGTTTCATCGATCCGACCGCAACCTTCATCTACGTGCCGGCGGATCGCGTCCTGGCGACCGCCCAGGAGACCGGCGCCACGCCCTACGACGTCGCCGGCGTCGAGTTCACCCATGAAGGCGATCGCTGCTCGTTCGATACCCTCCTGCGCATCTACGGGATCGCCGATCCGGCGCTCGACCACCTCGCGGCGATCGTGCGCGGCGCCGATACCTCCCGGCACGATCTGACCCCGCAGTGCGGCGGCCTGTTCGCCATCTCGCTCGGCCTCTCCGCCAACTTTCCCGATGATCACGAGATGCTGGTGCACGGCATGGTGATCTACGACGCGCTCTACAGCTGGTGTCGCAGTCTCCAGACGGAGACGCACAACTGGCCGGCCGCACGCCCGCGCGAGGCCGGACGTGGCTGAGCTTTCGACGGTGGAGATCCGCAACACGGCGCCCCGGCACGGGGTATCGCTGCGCGAGGCATTACGGGTCTGGCTCAAGATCGCGCTCCTGAGCTTCGGAGGCCCCGCTGGCCAGATCGCGGTCATGCATCGCATCCTGGTCGAAGAGAAGCGGTGGATTTCGGAGAGCCGTTTCCTGCACGCGCTCAATTACTGCATGCTGCTGCCGGGCCCGGAGGCGCAGCAGCTCGCGACCTATATCGGCTGGCTGATGCACCGCACGCTCGGCGGCATCATGGCGGGCGTGCTGTTTGTCATTCCCGGCATCATCGCCATCATGGCGCTGAGCTACGTCTATGCCGCCTACGGTAACGTGCCGATGATCGTGGCGCTGTTCTTCGGCCTCAAGGCCGCGGTTCTCGCGATCGTGCTGGAGGCGGTGTTTCGCATCGGCAAGCGCGCCCTCAAGAACGACGTGATGGTTTCGCTCGCCGCCGCCGCCTTCGTCGGCATCTTCTTCTTCAATGTTCCGTTTCCCGTCATCATTTTCGGGGCGGCGCTGATCGGATTTGTCGGTGCCCGCTCGGGCACCGCCGCGTTCCTCGTCGGCGGCGGTCACGGCGACGGCAGGCGCGAGGTCGGCGTGGTCGATAGCATGCTCGGCAACGAGCTGCCCGAGCATGCGCGACCGAACATTGCCCGCGCGCTGCGGGCGGCAAGCGTTTGGCTCGTGCTCTGGCTCGTCCCGGTGGTCGTGCTGCTCGCCGTGCTCGGAACCGGCAATGTGTTCAGCCAGATCGCCGTGTTCTTCAGCAAGATGGCGGTCGTGACCTTCGGCGGCGCCTACGCGGTCCTCGCCTATGTCGCGCAGCAGGCGGTCGAGAACTACGGCTGGCTCAAGCCCGGGGAAATGCTCGATGGCCTAGGTATGGCCGAGACCACGCCCGGCCCGCTGATCATGGTGCTGCAATTCGTCGGCTTCATGGCCGCGTTCCGCGATCCCGGCGGGTTGCCGCCGATGCTCGCCGGCACGCTCGGCGGCCTGCTCGCGACCTGGGTCACCTTCACGCCGTGCTTTCTGTGGATCTTTCTCGGCGCGCCGTTCATCGAGACCCTGCGCGGCAACAAGGCGATCAACGGCGCGCTCTCGGCCATCACGGCGGCGGTGGTGGGAGTGGTGCTCAATCTGGCGATCTGGTTCGCGCTGCACGCGGTGTTCCGGCAGTTGCGGCCGGTGCACGACTATGGCCTCGCCTTCGACATGCCGGTGCCGGCGAGCGTGGACCCCTGGGCGCTGGCGCTGTCGGTCGCCGCGATCGTCGCGATCTTCCGCTTCAAGGTCGGAATGATCACGACGCTGCTCGCCTGCTCCGGCATCGGGATCGTTCTTCATGTCGCGGGAGTGCTCTCGTGACATCGATCCATTGGAACAACGTGGAGCGGCTGTTTGTTCAAACGACGGGTAACCGAGGGGAAGGGGACGGCATTCGGTAACGACATGACCTGAGGAGGACATGATGATGCGTGTTGTTCACGTGCTCGCGATCTGCGCAATGACGACGATCGGCACCGCCGCCAAGGCCCAGGATGTCGATTGGAAGAAAGTGGACGAAGCCCTCGGCAGGACGGCCGCGGTCACCGGCGACGTCCACCGCTACGGTTTTCCGCGCAGCGACCTGACGGTGACGCTCGACGGCGTCGCCATCAAGCCGGCCTTGGCGCTCGGCGGCTGGGCGGCATTCAAGCCCATGCAAGGCGGGGCGATGGTGATGGGCGATCTCGTGCTGCTCGAAACCGAGATCAACCCGGTCATGGCCAAGCTGATCGAGAACGGGCTCGAGATCACTGCCGTCCATAATCACGTGCTGCGCGGCAATCCCGCGACGTTCTACATGCACATTGCCGGGCACGGCGATCCGGTGAAGCTCGCGACCGCGATCCATGCGGCATTGGCGGAAAGCAAAACCCCGTTGACGGCGCCGGCGGCGGCTCCCCCGCCCGCGATCGACCTCGACACCGCTCAGCTCGACCAGATCATCGGCGCCAAGGGCCAGAACAATGGCGGCGTCTATCAGTTGGCCGTGCCCCGCCGCGACCCGATCACCGAGAACGGAACGCCGATCGCTCCCGCCGGGCCGCTGGGCTTGGCAACGGCGATGGGATTCCAGCCGACCGGCGGCGGCAAGGCCGCCATCACCGGCGACTTCGTGCTCATCGGCGAGGAGGTGAACCCGGTGATCAAGGCGCTGCGATCGAACGGTATCGAGGTGACGGCGGTGCACAGCCATATGCTCACCGAGCAGCCGCGCCTGTTCTTCCTGCACTTCTGGGCCAACGACGATGCGCTCAAGCTCGCCAGGGGCTTGCGCGCCGCCCTCGACCACACGGCGCGGGCAAAGAGCTGATCCATCCGCTCGTCGCGCGGCATCGGGTCGCCCTCCGATGCCGCGAGCGGCGTTTCACGGTCCGCATGCGGGATCAACCGGGCGGAACGGACCCCAATGGACATCGTCACGCTCGATCTCGTCGGATTTCTCGCTGCCACCTTCATGGCTGCGCTCGTTGCGGGCCTTGCCGGCTTCGCCTTCGGTCTCGTCGCCGCGGCGGCGTGGCTGCACATCCTCACGCCGCTGCAGACCGCGAGCCTGATCATCGCCTTCGGGTTGATCGTGCAGGGCGTTGCCGTGTGGAAGCTGCGCCGCGCCTTGCAATGGAGCCGTCTCTGGCCGTTCCTGATCGGCGGGGCCATCGGGGTGCCGATCGGCGTCGCGATGCTGCGCTGGGCCAATCCCGATACCATGCGGGGAAGCGTCGGCGTTCTGCTCATCCTCTACAGCATCCATGGTCTGGTCCGCCCGGCCATGAAACCGATCGATGGCGGCGGCGCGCCGGCCGATGCCGGGGTCGGCGTGCTCAACGGAATTCTCGGCGGTGCGACCGGCCTCGCCGGCATCATCGTCACCGTCTGGTGCGGGCTGCGCGGCTGGCCGAGGGACGCCCAGCGCGCCGTGTTCCAGCCGATCGGCGTTTCCGTTTTCGCCATGAGCGCGGTCGTGCTGGGGGCGAGCGGATCCGTCGATGCCGAGACGATCCGGCTGTTCGCCATCGGCCTGCCGATCCTCTTAGCCGGAACCTGGCTCGGCTTGCGGCTTTACGGCCGCTTGGACGAAGCCGGCTTCCGCAAGGTCGTCCTGGCGCTGCTGCTTGTCTCCGGCGCCGCGCTCGTCATCTCGCTGCGGCCGGGCGGCGCCGCGGCAGAAGAGAAATTCCAGAAGCTCACGGGTGCGCAAATCCAAGCAAGGTTCGCGGGCATGGAGCTGACCGATCAATCGCATTGGGGCGAGGTCTTCGAGCGCAACGGCACGCTCGGAATCTATTCAATGGGACACAAAAGCGTCGGCAAGTGGCGGGTTCAGAAGGATCAGCTTTGCGTCGAAAGCGGGAAAGAGCCGGGCGGCGGCTGCTACGAGGTGTGGCTGTCCGGAAAAAACGTCGAGCTGAGAAACCAAACCTCGAGTGTGCCGCTTGGGGGCGTGTTGCAGAAACCGACCGACAGCAGGTGATCGGCCGAAGGTCGATCCCTTGAATGCGATGGAAAACACAATGAAGAAGCCGATGCGCATCACAGCGATCACGATTCTGGCCGCGGCAGCATTGGGATCAGGTGCGGCAGCTGAGGAGAAATATCAAAAGCTCTCTGGTGCGCAAATCCGGGCCAAATTCGCCGGCATGGAGCTGACCGACGAGGTGCATTGGCGTGATTTTTATGAGCGCGGCGGGACCATGTCGAGCATGTCGATGGGGCGCAAGCGAACCGGCAAATGGCGCGTCGAGAAGGATGAGCTCTGCGTCGAGTTCGACAAGGACCCTCCGGCAAAATGCTACGAAGTGTGGATGTCGGGCCAAAAGGTCGATCTGCGACGCGAGGGTTTGTTGCCGTTGCAGGGGGTGCTCGAACCGCCGAGTGGACGCAAATAGCCGACGCCAGGGGCAACGGAGAGGTTGCCACGAAGAGCGAGATATGAGCTCGCAAGACCGCATCGCCATCGGATTCCTGGCGGCAGCGCTCGTTCTGCTTCCGGTCGCAATGCGTGCGCAATCCGCCTCCGACCGGCCGACCGTCGGCGGCCCGATCGCCGGCGACAACCCGACCGGCGGCGCGCCGTATTGTCCGGACTTGCGGCGCCTCGCCGCTCTGGCAATGACGCACGAGCGATTTGCCGCCATTGCCGGAAAGCCACGAGAGGGCAATTTTCGCGATAGCAGCCTGTCGCTTGCGGGTTGGACCGGCTGCTCCCTCTACGGCGCCACCACCTATACCTGCGATTCGCGCGCGCTCGACACGGCCGAACAAGCCGAGCAGGCCCAGTCGGAGATCCTGCGAGAGATCAAAGCCTGTCTCGGGTATGCGTGGATCGAGGCGGCGGAGCGGTCGTCCGCCGGCTATGTCGTGTTGCACAATGCCACGCAGCCGATTTCGATCACCCTGAGCACGGACCGGACGGACAAGCACGTCGTCCGCCTCATCCTGTTCGTGCGGAAGAATTAGGTGCGGGCATGACGAGCACCACCGTTCATGCCGCCGCCGACGCTCCGCCGCTGCTGCAGGTCGCCGGCATCACCAAGCGATACAATGAGCAGACCGTGCTTGCCGATATCTCGTTTCCGGTCTTCGCCGGCGACGTCGTCGGCCTCATCGGCCCCAACGGCGCCGGCAAGACGACGCTGATGGAAGCGATCGCCGGCATCATTCCCGTCGACGCCGGCCACGTCCATTGGCGGGGATCTCCGCTCCCGGCACCGCGGCGCCGCGAATGCATGTTCTATCTCCCCGATGGACTACGCCCGTGGGAGGATCAATACGTCGTGCACGTGCTGGGTTTCATCACCGCGGTCTATGGCCGGCCCGAACCGTTCCTCGCCGAGACGGTCGGCGCGCTCGGACTTGCGCCGGTGCTAGGGAAGCGCGTCGTCGCCTTGTCGAAGGGCTATGGCCGCCGGCTCATGCTGGCGCTCGCGCTGTTGGCGCCCCACCCGTTGCTGCTGATGGACGAGCCGTTCGACGGCTTCGATCTCAGGCAGACGCGCGCGATCATGCGCGTGCTGCGCGAGGTCGCGGGGAGGGGCCGCACGCTCGTTCTCGCCATCCACCAGCTGACCGATGCCGAGCGGGTCTGCGACCGCTTCATGCTGCTCGCCGACGGCCGCCTGCGGGGCGCCGGCACGCTCGACGAGCTGCGCCATGCGAGCGGAGGGGCGGCGTTGGAGGAGGTGTTCCTTGCGCTCACCTGATGCCGCCGCGGTGCACCGCGCCCCCTTCCGGCCGCTGCTCATGAAGGAGCTGCGGGAGGTGCTGGGCGGGCGGGCGCTGTGGACCATGCTGCTGCTGCTCTGTCCGCTCGTCGGCTACAGCTTCTTCCAGGCCGTCGCCCTCTACGGGGAAGCGAGCGCGGCCGCCCGCGATTCGCCGACCCTCGCCAGCGGGCTCTCGCCGCTCGACGGCGTGCTGGTGCCGACATTCGGCGCGCTCTACGTGTCGGTCACGCTGCTGTTCCCGTTCGTGGCCATTCGGACGCTCGGCCGCGAGAAGGAGACCGGCGCGCTGCGTCTCCTCATTCAGCTGCCCTATCGGGTCGCGACGCTGGTCGCGGCGAAAATGGCGGCGATCTCCGCCGCCTGGCTTATTTCGGCCATCCCCGCGGTTTCCGCGCTCGCGATCTGGGCGATCCTCGGCGGGCATCTCCATGCTCCGGAAACTTTTGATCTCCTTCTCGGTCAATTGCTCTACGGCCTGCTGGTCGGCGCGATCGCGCTGTTCGCGGCCGCGGTCTCGGAGAGCTCCGCCACGGCGGCGATCGTGACCCTTGCCTTCACGATCGGCTCCTGGGTGCTCGATTTTTCGCTCGCCGGGCAGCCCGGCCTCCTGCAATGGTTGTCGCTCTTGTCGCTGACGCAGACGCTGCGCAGCTTCGAGCAGGGCCTCCTGTCGGTCGGCCTTGTCGTGGGCATCGTCGCGGCGATCGGCGGCTTTTCCGCGCTCGCGGCGCTCTGGCTGCATCCCGGGACCCCGCCGCGGACCAGGCTCGTGCGCTCCATCGGCTGCATGGCGATCGTCGCGGCCGTGCTCGCCCTGGCGACCCAGATCCGGTCGTCGATCGATCTCACCGAGGACCGGCGCAACTCGTTTCCGGCCGCCGACCAGCGGGCGCTCGCCGAGCTGCGCGAGCCGCTCATCATCACGGTGCATTTGGCGCCCGAAGATCCCCGCTACGTCGACCTGCGCCGCAACGTCCTGTCGAAATTGGAGCGGGTGATGCCGCACGTCACCGTGCGGCTCGCGACCGCCGGTCAGAGCATGGTCGGCAGCACCGGCGACGAAAGCTACGGCGAGATCGAATATCTCTATGGCGGCCGCTCGGCCAGGACCCGATCGACCAGCCATCGCGAGGCGCTGCCGTTGCTTTACGGCCTGGCGGGACGGCCAGTGCCGACCCCGGTCCCCGGCGAAGAGTACCCGGGCTATCCGCTGGTCGCCGGCGCCGAGCTCGCGCTGCCGTGGTTTCTCGGCGCGCTGCCGCTGTTGATCGCCGGGGCCTGGTGGTGGACCCGGCGCGCCCCCCGCATTCCCCGACCACTCATCGAGCAAGGAGGTCAGCCATGAAGCGCACGAACGATACGATCACGATGGTACTGGCGAGCGTCGGCCTCGCGGCGTTGCTGTTGAGCGCCCACGCCGCGCAATCGCTCAAGATCGATTTTTCCGACGAGACCGTCGGCGCCGAGCCGAAGTCGTTCCTCAGCGTGGTCGGCATTTGGCGGATCGAGGCCGACGGCAACAACAAGGTGTTGGTGGTCGACGGGCGGCAGTGGAAGGAGGGACAGACCGCGGCCGGCATCGCCGACAAGGCGCGCGCGCTCTACGGCGACCGTTATGCCGAGTTCCTCGACCGCGTGCAGGCCTACGCCTATTTCCCATACACCGTCGTCAAGGACATCACGGACTTTCGTGACGGAGAGATCGCCGTCCGCTTCGAGGGCATTTCCGGCCGCATCGATCAGGGCGCCGGCATCCTGTTCAATCTCAAGCCGAACGGCGATTATCTCACCGTCCGCGCGAACCCGCTCGAGAACAATCTCGTGCTGTGGAAGTTCGAGAAGGGCAAGCGCTCCTCGGTGAAATGGATTCGCAACACGCCGACCGCGACGCGGCAATGGCACGACCTCAAGTTGCGGATCGCCGGCACCAAGGTCGAAGGCTATCTCGACGGCAAGCTCTACCTCGAGCACGTCCTGCCGGAGCGGGATCGCCGGCACCAAGGTCGAGGGCTATCTCGACGGCAAGCTCTACCTCGAGCACGTCCTGCCGGAGCGCGTCTCCGGGCGTATCGGGCTTTGGTCCAAGGCCGACAGTCACATGTATTTCGACGATTACACCGTGACTCCGGCCGATTGAGCGACGGCGCCGATTACAGGTGTGAGCGCGCTGACGTTGACGCCGGCAGCGGGACGCCGAGCGAGGTTCGCGTGATTTCACGGGTCAATCAGATTTGAATTGAGCCGCAGATGTCTTGGGATCACGCAGCAGCACCATCAGTCCAACGGTGACCAATGCGATCACGGCCGCGAGCACGTCGAATGTTGCCGCGTAGCCCAAAGCGCCGATCAGAAAGCCTGCAATCATGGGACCGGCCGCTTCCCCGATGTCCCAGATGGTCCCAAACACGCCCATCGCCGCGCCCAGGCGCCTTGCGGAGGATAGGTCGGCGATCAGCGCATTGGTGACCGGCGTGACCGCGCCGACGCCGAGGCCGAGCAGCGGCGCCGCAAGAAGAAAGACCATCAGGCTTTCACTCCGAAAGATCAACGGTAGCGCAGTCGCGCAAAGGAGGAGGCCAATAACAATGACCGGTATGCGCCCGAGACGATCAGACACGCGTCCGGAGACCGGCTTTGCCACCATCGCCAGGGCGAGCTGCGCACCGAAGACAATCGCGATCTGCGCGTCGTTGAGTCCTACGGTTTTGGCGTAGATCGGCAGGAACCCGAGAAAAGCGCCGTAGCCGAGATACATGACGGCCTCGATGCCGGCCGCAAGGAAAATCGGCGGCGTCCTCAATACCTCGAGGAGGCCCTGCCGGAAGTCTGCGGCTCGCACGGCGAATGTCTTTGTCTCATGGATAGGCTGATCGACATCGGGGAGCAGCAACACAACCAGCAAAGTGAGTATGCCGAGCGCTCCGACCAAAAGATACGTCAGCGAGTAGCTGGTGGTGAAATAAAGCACGAAGCCTCCAATGAGCGGGCCGGCAGTCGATCCGAGGTCATTCGCCGACGAGAACCAACCGAGCCGGGCGCCGCGTCCCGTCTCGGTGAGGCCCGCGACATAAGCGGAGGCGACTGGAGAGAAGATCGCAGTAGCGAAGCCATGAACGAAGCGCAATGCCAAGAGCGACCATGGGTCTTCAACCAGCGGATAAAGGAACGGCGGTGCAGCGAAAAAAACACCGCCCAGCACCATCATGCGTTTGCGCCCAAGCACGTCCGAGAGCGCTCCGGACGGCAGCTTGAAGAAGACGCCGGTGATGGTCGAGGCGGCAACAATGATGCCGATGAGCTCAGGCAAGGCGCCGAGATGGGCTGCGAATGTCGGCAGAACTGGGCTCCGCGCCATTTGGTAGCCGAGGCGCGAAAGCAGACTCGCCAACACGATCGCAATGAACACGTTCATAAGGAAAATCTCGATTGCTCCAAAACGGCCGTCGATCGGTCACTTGAGCTCCTGATGTGTTTGGGATTCCCGACAGCCCGCGGTAGCGTCGGATCTATTTGGTCGCTCCATAGAGCATCTTGTCGAAGAGCGTCACGCTGTCGGCCTTCGTCCACAGTCCAATCTTTCCGAAATCCTTGAAAGTCGCGTCTTCGACCTCGAACAACTGCTGGCCATTGTAAAGGACCCGAAACCGGCTGCCGTTGAATTGCACCCGAAGCCTGAGCCACTCGTTCGCCGGGACGGACACCTCGACTCCATAGCCGCCCTTCCGGCCGACGATGTCAAGTGCGCTACGCACGCCCTCGACGGTCTTGTAGAGCACGACGTTGTCCTCAAGCGCGTTGGCACGGACCACATAATAGTTATTCGCATCTCTGGCGCGCCAGACGATGCCGGCGGCGCGATCCTCGGAGCCAGCAATGGCCTTGAACATTATTTCGACGAAGCCATCCTGGATCTGAGTGTCGTCCTTCAAGAGCAGGGGATAAGCGGCTGCGCCGGACTGTTTCACTATTTTCGATTTTGAAGGTGCCGTCTGGTCCTGTTCGATCGTCCATCTTGGAACGCCCTTGCCGGTCTTAGTCGCTGTCCAGCCTTTTGGGACGGTGCCAACGGCGTCGGTCTCGAAGGTGACTGCGCTTTCTGCCATGGCCCTAACCTCCACTGAGCAAAGAACTACCGCCGCAATGAGAACGGTCTTTATTGCAATGGCAAATTCGCTCATTGCCGACGGCCACTGTCCGCTTCCGCGGAGACGACCCTCGGGACGGCCCCATCATGCGGTATACGACGGTGACGCGAAAATAGCAGGAGACATGACAGATCTCCAAGGTTGCGGGCATCTAGCACCGTGACTTTTGTCAACCGGGGTTTTGCCTCGGCCGCCACGGCCGAACGCTTGCGCCGGCGGGTAGGGGGCCAGCCATCATTTGTGTTCTGGCGTTCATCAAAAAAAATTCATAGGGAAGCGCATGGAACAATCATTCCGAAATAAAGTTTGATCGCAGCGCCCGCTAAGCTTAAATCGTCACGACAAACCGTGCATCGAGGGAGATCGTCATGCGAGCTATCGTCGTTGCTTTCTTCGTGCTGCTCAGTTTTTCCAGCATCATCGCTACAACTGCAGTACGAGCTGAACCATCGGACGGTTGCAAGCAGTGCCGCGATCAACAGCAAGCGTGCAGAAAGAACTATTCCGCATCTACGTGCAAGAAGGAGTATGATATCTGCATGAAATCCTGCCAGCGAAAATAGTTCGACCCGATCAGCTCCAGGCGCGTGAATCAAAACGCGTGCCGCGAGATCGGGATCGCCGGCACCAAGGTCGAGGGCTATCTCGACGGCAAGCTCTACCTCGAGCACGTCCTGCCGGAGCGCGTCTCCGGGCGTATCGGGCTTTGGTCCAAGGCCGACAGTCACATGTATTTCGACGATTACACCGTGACCCCGGCCGATTGAGCGACGGCGTCTCGATCCGCGCCGGAAGGCGTAGCAGTCGGGGGAATGCGGCAGGTGTGAAAATTTGCTGCGGCGGCTTTCGGCCGTCGTCACTTCTCGCGGCGCGCCTTTATTTTGCGTGGTCGCATTTTCGGACGGAAAATTCCCACCTTTCCTGAAAATGCTCCAGCATCGAGCTGCTTAATCTCGTCGCAGCTTTTTGGCATCGCCGCCGCAATAGAGATAAAGCGCATCGTAAAGGTAGCGCTCCCGGCGGATCGTTTCGTGGTCGTCGTAGCCCTGCGCGGCCGCCAGGCGCTTGAACCCTTCGGCGATGGCCTCGAGACCGGGGGACTCAGGCGTCAGGTCGGGTCGCCTGGTATCGGCGCCGCGCACGACCGCCGCCACGCGTTTGATCGCCTCGTCCTTTATCTCGTACTTCCGCACGATGGCATCGAACGAGCATTCCTCGCCGTGATGACCGAGCTCCGCGCCGGTGGTGTCGTAGGGGATGGCACCGGTCTTGCGAACCACGCTGTCGACTTGGTCGACGGGGACGAACAGGAACTCGGCCTGCGGATCGACGAAGGTGCGGATGAGCCAGGGGCATGCCACCCGGTCTACTTTGACATTGGCCCGTGTTACCCACTTCATGGCGTCCTCCATTCCGTTGCATCTGAACCCGATCGGGGACAAAGCCCGCTTGTGGTCAGTACTTCGGCCGATGCGAAACCGCCCATTCCCGTGCATGCTCGATCGGAGCGTGCGGCGGCAACGCAGCGCGAAGGCGTTTCACCGTCGGCAATGCCTCCATCCTCTCCCGCCATCGGCAGAAGCCCGGGTATTTCGGATACATACGCTTGCCTTCCTCGGTCAGTCCGAAGCCGTACGTACTCGGCAGGAGGTAAAAGTCCGCAAGGGTAAGGTCGGGACCCAACAGATACTCCTTCCCGTGTCCCAGCTCGCGCTCGACGACTTGAAGCCCGACGTCGATCTTCGGAAGCGCGTGCGCGACCACTTTCTCGTCGGACGCGATGCCCAACTCGGGAAACACGCGCCGTTCGTGGGAGACGTGATAGATCATGTAGGGATAGTAGTAGGAGTTGACCGCGCTGATCCACTGGTTCATGCGCCCGCGCGCGCGGACGTCTTTCGGCTGCAGCGCGGGATTCTCGAACGTCTCGTCGAGATACGTCACGATGGCGCTCGTCTCGTACAACATGAAATCGCCATGCTGGAGGATCGGAACCCGATTGAACGGATGCAACGCGAGGTGACTAGGTTTCCCCATTTCCGGCTCGAGATCCCGGAACGTGTATGCAACGTCCTTGTGCGTGAGCACCATCCGCACGATTTGAACGAAGGTGCTGCGCGGAAACCCGAATACGATCGGATCAGACATGCGTTTCGTCCTTTTTCTGCTCGATCGGCCTGGACGGCCCGATTGACCCGTCTCTTAAGCTTAGGGACACATTCTCCGCAAAGCATGCTTTCTGGGGTTGGCCCTAGAATTCCTCATGATATCATCCTCGAATGCCGCGCCGACTGCCGCCGCTGAACGCGCTCAAGGCCTTCGAGGCCGCGGCCCGCCACGAGAGCTTCACGCGCGCAGCGGAGGAGCTCTGCGTCACCCAGGGCGCGGTCAGCCACCAGGTGAAGGCGCTCGAGGCCGAGCTCGGACTGAAGCTCTTCAATCGCGAACGGCAGCGGCTGGCGATCACCGACGCGGGTCGGGCCTACCTCGTCGTCGTGCGCGACGCCTTCGATCGCATCGCCAGCGGAACCGAGCGGTTGCTGCAACGTCAGAGCGGCGGGGCGCTCACCGTCAGCACCTCGCCCAATTTCGCGGCGAAGTGGCTGGTCCATCGGATGGGCCGCTTCGCCGAGGCCCACCCGGAGATCGACCTGCGGGTCAGCGCCTCGCTGCAGCACGTCGACTTCGCGCGCGAGGACATCGATCTTGCCATCCGCCACGGCGACGGCACCGCGCCCGGCCTCCACGTCACCCGGCTGTGCGTTGAGCAGCTGTTCCCGGTCTGCAGTCCGAAGCTGCTGGGCGGCCGCGGCCCCCTTCGCACACCCGCGGAGCTCGGCCGCTTCCAGCTCCTGCACGTCAACGATCGACAGGGTTGGAGCCAATGGCTCGACTTCGCCGGCGTCACCGGGGTCGACCCCTCGCGCGGCCCGGTTCTCAACCAGGCCAGCATGGCGATCGACGCGGCGGTCGATGGTCAGGGCGTGGCGCTCGCTCGCACGGCGCTTGCGGCATGGGACTTGATCGGCGGTCGCCTGGTGCGCCCGTTTGCCATGGCAATGCCGGTCGCCTTCGCCTATTGGATCGTCTGCCCAAGGGCAACCGCCAAGCTCCCGAAGATCGCGGCCTTCAGCGATTGGCTGCTGGCCGAGGCGGGCGAGGATACCCGGCAGCTCGACCGACTGGGATCGAAGCCGGGCCCTCGCAAGCGCTCCGCCTGATCGTATGGCCTTCTCGATCGGGCGCTGGTACGCGGCCTGATCGCCGCAGCGCCGGATTTCGCATTGGGGTGCGGAGGCGCGCGCCTATGCTTTGCCGGCGAAGTACAGCGGCTGCGCGGTCTCGCGGCGCGGCGGCGAGGCACTGAGACCGAGCGCCTCTCTGAGCGCCGTGTCGTGCGGCATGCCCCACGCCCTGAGCTGCTCATATTCGCGACAGGCCGCGAGAGTTTCCCGCCATGTGTCGACAAAGGCTCGCAGCGTGATGGCGATCGGCCAAGCGGCGCCGGTTGGCGGTGCGGACCGGGCCGGCGGGCTCTCCTGCCGATAACCGTCGTCGAGGCCTGGCGCAAACTGAAGCTTCCGTAACATTTTTCATGCTCCTTGTGGCATAAACAAGCGAAATGTCGCTTGTTGTCCCCGTAAATAGGCTGCGCCGTGGCCTGCCCGCAAAGCATCATTTCTCTCGCCTGCCTTAGAATTTCTCACTCTATCGGGCCAGCGGCCAAGGCCGGCGCCACTGCGGCCGAGGCTGGAAGGGGCCTGGCAGCGTGAGCGCCACTGCATCGGGGCCCGCCGGTGCGCGTCGTGATCCGACTCATTGCGGAACGCGCACGGAATGCCGATCGGCTTCCATCGCCCTCAGCCTGGATTCCCGCTACGCCGTGGTCGATGCCAGCCGCAAACGACATCCGGACTGGAGGATATCAAGAGAAATTCTAAGGCAGGCAAGAGAAACGATGCTTTGCCGGCAGACACACGGCGCCTTATTCGCACGGGCTCTTGGAAACTCGGGAGCACGAAAAATGTTGCGGAGCATTCACTACGAACCAAGTTGCGACAAGACGTGTCGGGGAACGACCCCCGCGGGCCGATCCTCACCGCCGATCGCGCCCTTTTTCGGGCCAATGGCGACCGCGCTGTGGGCGATGTTTGCCGCGTTGCGCGAAGGTCTTGCCGCATATCGCCGGTATGAGCATCTGCGCTCGAGGGGCATGCCGCACGAAACGGCGCTCGCGGCGGCGGTCGGCAGCGTCCCCGGCCCGGCACGGATGACGCGACGAACGGTCAAGCGATCCGTGTTTGTCGCAGGCACTCCGGCCGGCGCGAAACCGTCGGAGGCGGTAACGGCGCTCGTCGATTTCCTGAAGAGTCCCGCCGCGATCGCAGCGATAAAAGCCAAAGGCATGCAGGTGGACTGATTCGGAGCCTGATCGCCTTGGGTCCGGATTTCGCGCGAACTGCGAACCGGGCTGCGGGGTTGGTTCGCGCGCGGAGCGCTCGACCGGACCGGACGCCTGTGCCAGCCTGCGACGTTCCCCGAGGCATGAGCCGAGCGAGACCGATCGTGCGCCGTCGATCCATCCCTCCGAGGTTCGCATGAGTCGATCGGACGTGCTCTACCTCTACGCCGCGCGCGCTGCCCGCGGGTTCGGCGATGGCTTCGCCGCCATCGTCTTGCCGGCCTATCTGATCGAGATCGGGTTCGATCCATTCGAGATCGGCGTGGTGGCGACGTCCGCGCTGCTCGGCTCGGCCGTCCTCACGCTCGCGATCGGGCTCCTCGCCCCGCGCTACGATCTGCGCACGGCGCTCCTGTTCTGTGCGGGCTTGATGGTCGTGACCGGGATCGCGATCCCGAGCGTCCAGCATTTCGCCTTCATCGCCAGCGTCGCGTTCATCGGCACGATGAACCCGACCACCGGCGACATCGGCGTCCACGTTCCGCTCGAACATGCCGCGCTCGCGCAACGCGCGTCGGATCGGGAGCGGACGCACGTTTTCGCGCGCTACAGCCTGATCGGCGCGCTATCGGTCGCGGCCGGCGCGCTCGCCGCCGGCGCCCCGGACCTGCTGGTCTCGTTCGGCATGGGCAAGGTCCGCGCCCTGCAAGCCATGTTCTTCGTCTATGCCGCGCTCGGATTGGTCGGCATCGTCCTCTATTCCTTCCTGCCACGCAGCAGCAAGGCGCAAGAAGCGGCGTCCGCGACCGGGGCCTTGGGCCCGTCGCGCCGGACCGTCTACAAGCTCGCGGCGCTGTTCAGCCTCGATGCATTCGCGGGCGGCTTCACCGTCCAGTCCCTGCTGGCCTTGTGGCTGTTCGAGCGCTTCGAGCTGTCGCTCGCCGCCGCCAGCGCGTTCTTCTTCTGGTCGAACGTTCTCGCCGCCTTCTCCTACCCGGTGGCCGCCCGCCTCGGAAAACGCTTCGGCCTCGTCAATACCATGGTGTTCACGCATATTCCCTCGAGCGTCTGCCTCATTGTCGCGGCCTTCTCGCCTGATCTGACCACCGTTCTCGCCCTGCTGCTGGTGCGCTCGGCGCTGTCGCAGATGGACGTGCCGACGCGCACGTCCTACGTGATGGCGGTGGTTACGCCTTCCGAGCGGACCGCGGCCGCCAGCATCACGGCGGTTCCGCGCAGCCTTGCGTCCTCGATCAGCCCGGCCTTGAGCGGCGCGCTGCTGTCGACGTCGTTCATGGCGTTGCCGCTTGTGATCTGCGGGGTGCTCAAGATCGCGTACGACCTGGCGCTCCTGGTCTCGTTCCGGCACATCCGGCCGCCGGAGGAGGAGGGGCGACAATGAGCCGCCGCCGGAGCGGCACGCGGCTGCACCTCGTTTCCGTGACGGCATCGGCGGATCGCCCCGGGTTGCGGCTCGAGTCCATGGAGGCATCGCCGTGACGAGGGGCGTCGGGAGATATCACCACGGGCGCGGCGAATCCCGTAGTCGCGTTGCCGCCCGCGGAGTAACATCGCGGAAAGGACTCGGTTCGCGCGCGCTCGGCCTTGCCCGCTCCGCGTCCTGCAACGAGCCGACCTCGGGCAAGTCCGAAACCGGAGGGCCCGCGGCTGAGCGGACGCCGCTCGCAGAGGAGCATTCATGCGCAACGCTCGTCGCCTTGGCTTCCTCGCCGCCGCGTCGTGCGCGGCATCGTTCCTTGCCGTGCTCGCCTGCACCGCGCTGGCGCAGAGCCCGCGCATCGAGGAGCTCGTCTCGGCGGTCGTGGGGATCAAGACCCACATCAATCCCGAAGGGCAGACGGTCGCCGGCCTGGGCCGCGAACGGGAGGGGTCGGGCATCGTCATCGACAATGACGGCCTCGTGCTGACGATCGGCTATCTCATGGTCGAGGCCGATGCGGCCGAGGTCGTCGCCAACGACGGGCGCACCGTGCCGGCGAGCGTGGTGGGCTACGACCACGAGAGCGGCTTCGGCCTCCTGCGGACGATCGAGCCGCTCAAGCTCAAGCCGATGGGTCTCGGCCGGTCGGCGGAGGTCAACGAGCACGACCCCGTCCTGATCGCGAGCCACGGCGGCGCGGCCATGGCCGCGCTCGCCACCATTGTTTCCAAGCGCGAATTCGCCGGCAGTTGGGAATACATGCTCGACGAGGCGCTGTTCACCGCGCCCGCGCATCCGGCCTGGAGCGGGGCGGCGCTCATCAGCCGCGAGGGCAAGCTCGTCGGCGTCGGCTCGCTGATCGTCGGCGATGCCTCCGGCGACGGCGAGAAGCAGCCCGGCAACATGTTCGTGCCGATCGATCGCCTCCCTCCGATTCTCGCCGACCTCATTTCCGACGGCCGCGTCAACGGTCCCGGGCGGCCATGGCTCGGCGTCAACGCCGAGGAGGTGCACGGGCGCTTGTTCGTCGCGCGCGTGACGCCGGGCGGCCCGGCCGACAAGGCCGGGCTCAAGCGCGGCGACCTGATCGTGGGCGTCGGCGGCGAGGCGGCGAAAGGCCTGGCCGACTTCTACCGCAAGGTCTGGGCGCTGGGCAGCGCGGGCGTCAACGTCCCGCTCGATGCCCTGCAGGAAAACGCGGTGCACCGCCTCGACATCAAGTCGATCAACCGGCTTGATCACCTCAAGCTGAAATCGACGTTCTGAGCATTTTCAGGAGAGGGACTGCTGCGGACCGGGTCCCGGGCGAAAAACGGGTTTTCCGCCCGAATTCGACCTCGCAATAACGCGCGCCGATGTCGCTGACTGGAGTGCCACAATTAAGTCTTACGCTTCCGACAGTACGTTATTCGTGTAGAATGTCGATCGAAGCCTGCGGCCTCGGTCGAACGCATCGGGCGATGGAAGTACCGGGGCGATGTCTTTCGATGGCATGGATGAGAGATCCCGAGATCAGGAGTTCAAAGATGAGCCCCCGCATGATGATCGCGGCGTTGACCTTGATGGCCGCCACGGCACCCGCCATGGCGCAGACGCAGGCGCAGGATAAAGCAGCCGCGGCCGCCCCGAAGGCGGAGGCCAATTTCGCTCCCTCCGCGGCGATACCGCAGTCGAGCGCGCTGCCGCAGGCCAGCGCCCGCACGAGCTCGACGGCACGGGCCGCGGAGAGCGAGCCCGGTTCCGGCACGACGCCGCGGGCCGCCAACGAGATGAAGTGATAGCTTCGCGGCGAACGATCCGCTTCCTCTCCCGGCTGAAGCGCGGACAAGTCCGACTTCGGCCGGATCGCATTTTATGAACACCCGAGTTGGGGCGGGAGTGGCCGCCGCGCCAACGCGCGCCGCGCTTTCAGCCGAGATCAGTGCAGCGTCCAGGTGAACGTGCCGACGTTCGACCCGTTGAATTCGGCATGGAAGCCGCGCAGCGTTTCGTCGGATCGGCAGTCATATCCCGCCGTATTGATACGCTCCCAGGGGCCGGGGTGCCTGACGCACAAATTGAGATCGGTGCCGGGCCAATAAATCCGCTGGGAGTTTCGCTGCTCGGCATAATAATAGAACCAGCCTTGCGGGAAGGAGCCGATGAACGAGCAATTTCCCGGATCGACCGACCACCAGCCCTCGACCACGAAACGATTGTCGCCGGGAGCCACGTAGTGCGAGACGGCGACCGACGCCGTTACGTTGCTCTGGTTGCAGACGCGAAAGCGGAAGGTCTGCGCCTCGGCATCTCCCGTCCCGACGAGGAGCGCCCCGAGGAAACACAAAGCAACGAAACCGGCCGCCCTTGCGGCTTGCATGGCCCAGCTCCTGGCATCGCCGCCCCCGCGGGGCGCCGGCACCATGGTACGGATTGGCGGGGATCACAAGACCGTCGTTTCCCCTCCTTCGGGTCACCAGAAAGCCGCGACGAAGGGGCGTTTCCGGACCTGATTCCGCATCACGGAAGCGCCGCAATCCCGGTGCCCGCAAACGCCGCATTTACCACCCGCGGTCGGCAGCCCCATTCCTGCCGCGATCGAACGGCGATATGTCCCGCGTAGGGACGGTCGCGGCGGACCCAAGGTGTGGTCGCGCGCGGCCGACACGTGCCATTTCACCTGCCGCTCCGTCGAGATCACGGACGGCGGGGGAATGTCGCAGGTCGGGGATCGGATGGGGCGGCAGCTCACCGCAGTGAGTTTCGGCGCGATCGCGCGCGTCGGCGCGGTCGCCGTCGGCTGCGTGGCGCTCGCCCATTGCTCCGGCCCGTATAGCGGCAAGGACAAATATAGCCCACGCGTGGTCGAGGACGGCGAGCCGGTCCCGAAAGGCGGCGGCGCCTTCCGGGTGGGCAAGCCCTACAACATCAACGGCCGCACCTATTTTCCGACCGACAATCCGTCCTATCGCGGCGAAGGGATCGCGTCCTGGTACGGCCCGGATTTCCACGGCCGGCTGACCGCCAACGGCGAGGTCTACGACATGCACTCGATCTCGGCGGCGCACACGACCATGCCGCTGCCGAGCTATGCCCGCGTCACCAATCTGGACAACGGCCGCTCGATCATCGTGCGCGTCAACGATCGCGGGCCCTATGCGCGCGACCGCATCATCGACCTCTCGATCGGGACCGCCAAGGCGCTCGAGTTCTACGGCAAGGGGCTCGCCCGCGTGCGGGTCGAATATGTCGGTCGCGCGCCGATGGAAGGCAGCGACGACCGCATGTTGATGGCGACGCTGCGCAAGGGCTCGCCCGCTCCGGCGCCGTCGAAGGTCATGCTCGCCTCGGTCAAGCCCTTCCTCCCCGCGTCCGCCGATCCGCCATCGCCGGCCGAGCGGCCGTTCACGCTCGGCGGCAGCCGTGTCGCCGCCGGGGCGCCCGAGGTCACCGGCCGGTCGGCGGTCCGCTCGCGATGGCCGCCGGAGAGCGACTTCGGCGCCGAGGCGTCGGCCGCCAGCGCCCCGGCCTATGCGCCGGCTGCGCCGGCGCGCAACGACGGCCGTGCGCTCGGGTTGATGAGCGGGCGCGGGCTCTATTGATCCGCGCAGCCGAAAGACCTCGATCCGCCGCTTGCGCCATTGATCTTGACGCAGGGGGCTTGCTAAGCCAGTCGGAGCCGGACAGCAGCCGAACCTTGCGCGGCTGGCAGCAATTTTTGTGACCATGGTCGGAAACGTGTTGTCCTCGTCCTTCGGAAGGTGGTGCAGCGTGGCCGTTCTCGCCTGCGCCGCCGCCACCGCGGTCGCCGCCCCCAATCCAGTCTCCGGTCCGAAGTCCATGGAAGGGTTTCAGACCGCGGCCCCGCACGCCATCCTGATCGACGCCGACGGCGGCAGCGTGCTGTTCGAGAAGGGTGCCGACGACCTCATTCCGCCGGCGAGCTTGTCCAAGCTGATGACTGCGGAGGTGGTGTTCAATCTGATCAAGCAGGGCAAGATCAAGCCGACCGACGAATTCATCGTCAGCACCACCGCCTGGCGCCGGGGCGGGGCGCCCTCGCATACTTCGAGCATGTTCATTCCGATCCACAGCAAGGTAGCGGTGGACGATCTCCTGCATGGCGTCATCATCCAGTCCGCCAACGACGCCTGCATCGCGTTGGCGGAGGGGATTTCCGGCACCGAATCCGAGTTCGCGGAGCTGATGACCAAGCGGGCGCGCGAGCTCGGCCTGATGAAGTCGACCTTCGGCAATTCGAACGGCCTGCCCGATCCGCGCCAGCTGATGACCGCGCGCGAGCTTGCCAAGCTGGCGCGCTACATCATCGAGACCCATCCCCAATATTACAAATATTACAGCGAGCGCGAATTCACCTGGAACAAGATCCGCCAGCAGAATCGCAATCCCTTGCTCGCCATGAATATCGGCGCCGACGGCCTCAAGACCGGCTTCACCAAGGAAGCCGGCTATGGTCTCGTCGGCTCGGCGGTGCAGAACGGGTTGCGCCTGATCGTCGTGGTCAATGGCCTGCGCTCGGAAAAGGAGCGCGCCGATGAAGGCAAGAAGCTGCTCGAATGGGGGTTCCACAACTTCCAATCCGGCCTGCTCTTCGCCGACGGCCAGGAAATCGCGCAGGCCAAGGTCTATGGCGGCGCCAAGGGCCATGTGCCGCTGGTGGCGCCGAAGGAAGTGCGGCTGATGGTGCCGCGCGGATCGCGCGAGAAGATCCTCGCCCGCGTCGTCTATACCGGGCCGGTGCGCGCGCCGGTTCGGCAAGGCCAGACCGTCGGCGCGCTCAAGGTCTGGCGCGGCGAGTTCCTGGTGTTGGAAGTGCCCTTGCAGGCGGCCGAGAGCGTCGGCACCGGCTCGATGCCGCAGCGCGCCTTCGACGCCGCCACCGAGCTCGTGCTCGGCCTGTTCCGTGCCGGGCTGCAGCGCCTATAGCCGGCGACGGAGGCCAGACGACGGAGGACGGATCAAGATGGGACAGAGACACAGTCTAACATCATCTGTCGTCCGTCGTCTGTCCTCCGTCGCCTGAATCATGCGCGGACGATTCATCACCTTCGAAGGCGGCGAAGGCACCGGCAAGTCGACCCATGCCGCGCAGCTGGCGCAGCGGCTCACCTCGCTCGGCATCGGCGTCGTGCTCACGCGCGAGCCCGGCGGCTCGCCGGGCGCCGAGGCGATCCGGCACGTGCTGCTTTCGGGCGTGACAAAGCCGCTCGGCGCCGCGGCCGAGGCGCTGCTGTTCGCCGCCGCTCGCGACGATCACGTCCGCCACACCATCGAGCCGGCGCTGGCGCGGGGCAGCTGGGTCGTCTGCGACCGCTTCATCGACTCGACCCGGGTCTACCAGGGGGCCCTCGGCCACCTCGACCCGAAATTGATTCGCGCCCTCGAGCGCGTGACGGTCGGCGATCTCAGGCCCGATCTCACCTTCATCCTCGACGTGCCCGCCGAGGTCGGGCTCGCGCGCGCCGGCAAGCGCCGCGGCGACGGTGCTGCCGACCGCTTCGAGGGGGAATCGCTCGCCTTCCACGCGGAACTGCGTGAAGCCTATCGCCTGCTGGTGGTCGCCGAGCCGCGTCGCTGCGTGGTGATCGACGCCACGGCTCCGAAACCGGAGGTCGCCGACCGCATCTGGAAGACCGTCCATGACCGGCTCGATCCCGCCACCGCTCCGGTCCAGCTGGTGGGCGTCCCGTCGTGAGAAATCATAAAAATCGTAGCCCGCATGGAGCGAAGCGGAACGCGGGGAGGGCTGGTCCGGATTTCGCTTCGCTCCATCCGGGCTACACGCTCGTGGGCGCCCGCGGTGAGTGAGCGCGAAGCGGTCGAAGCGCGGCCGCCGCGCGCGACCGCCGTGCTGTTCGGCCACGGCGAGGCGGAGGGCGCGCTCCTTGCGGCTTATCGCGGCGGACGGCTTCCGCACGCCTGGCTGGTCGGCGGGCCGAACGGCATCGGCAAGGCGACGCTCGCCTACCGCATGGCGCGCTTCATCCTCGCCCATCCCGATCCCGGCGCGGCGCAGGTCGCGGCGGCCGCCTCCCTCGCGGTCGGTCCCGATCACCCGGTGGCGCGCCGGATGGCGGCGCAGGCGCAAGGCGATCTCCTGGTGCTCGAGCGTACGATCAACGAGAAGACCGGCAAGCTCAGGCAAGACATCCAGGTCGACGACGTTCGGCGGGCCGTCACGTTCTTCGGATCGACCGCCGGGGAGGGGGGTTGGCGCGTCGCCATCGTCGATTCCGTCGACGAGCTCAACCGCGAGGGCGCCAACGCCCTGCTCAAGGTCCTGGAGGAGCCGCCCCGGCGCGCGCTGCTGCTGCTGGTGAGCCATTCCGCCGCCCGCGTCCTGCCGACCATCCGCTCCCGCTGCCGGCTCATCGCCCTGCGGCCGCTCGCGGTGGCCGACGTCGCGGGCGCCGCCGCGGCTGCGATCGGGGAGAGCCCGGAAAGCCCCGACATTCTGGCCGCCGCCGCGGTCGCGGGAGGCTGCGTCGGGCGCGCGCTCGCGTTCCTCGACGGCGATGCGCTCGACCTGCGCAAGGCGATCATGGATGCGCTCGATCGCCTGCCTGCCGTCGACCCGCGCGCGCTGCATGCGCTGGGCGATCGCCTCTCCGGGGCCGAGGCGGCCCCGCTCAAGGCCTTCGTCGATACGGTGAACGGCTGGCTCTCCGGCCGCCTCTCGGCCGGCACGCCGGACCGGACACGGCTTGCCCGGGTGGCGGAGGCCTGGGACAAGATCAACGCGGCCGCGCGCGACGCCGAGGAGTACAATCTCGAGCGAAAACCTTTGGTTTTCAATGTATTCGGATGGCTTTCGGAAGCGGTAGGCTAACGTTGCTTCTGCCCATTGCAGCCCCTATCGGCGCCGGCGCCTGAGCGATCCCGCCGGGCTCATCGACCGGCATCCCGGCGGCTTGTGAAGGCGGGGAGGGGTTGATACCTATCACCCGAGCCGCCATGCCCGCGCCTGTCGCGGGCATCCACGTCTTTGATTTGACCCGTATGGGGATGCGACGGGAAAGTGGGCTCGGCCGCCGTTGCGGCGTCTGCAGTTCGGATCGTCCCGGCTCGCGGCGGCCCGCCGGGACCTCATTCTGACCAGGTGCACGAGCACGTCCGATGGCCGACAAGCCCCGCTACTATCTGACCACGGCCATCGCCTATCCCAACGGTCCGCCCCATATCGGCCACGCCTACGAGGCGATCGCGACCGACGCCATCGCCCGTTTCATGCGGCTCGACGGCTACGACGTCTTTTTCCTCACCGGCACCGACGAGCACGGCATGAAGATGCTGCAGACCGCGGCCAAGGAGAGGCTCGCGCCGCGGGAACTGGTCGAGCGCAACGTGCCGCGCTTCAAGGCCATGGTCGAGCGGCTGGAGTGCTCGAACGACGCCTTCATCCGCACCACCGAGGAGCGCCACCATCGCGCCTCGACCGCCATCTGGCAGCGGATGGAAGCCAACGGCGACATCTATCTCGACAAGTATTCCGGCTGGTACTCGGTGCGCGACGAGGCCTATTGCGACGAGGACGAGACCAGGCTCAACGAGAAGGGCGAGCGGGTCGGCCCGCAGGGCACGCCGGTCGAGTGGGTCGAGGAGGAGAGTTATTTCTTCCGCCTCTCGGCCTACCAGGACAAGCTCATGGCGCTCTACGCGCGCGATCCCGACTACGTGCTGCCGCGGGAACGGCTCAACGAGGTGATCAGCTTCGTCAAGGGCGGCCTGCAGGACCTGTCGATCTCGCGCACCACCTTCGACTGGGGCGTGAAGGTGCCGAGCAATCCCAGGCACGTGATGTATGTTTGGGTCGACGCGCTCACCAACTACATCACCGCGGTCGGCTATCCCGATACCGAGAGTCCCACGTTCCGCCGCTACTGGCCGGCCGACCTGCACGTGATCGGCAAGGACATCGTGCGCTTCCACGCGGTCTACTGGCCGGCGTTCCTGATGTCGGCCGGGGTCGAGGTGCCGCGCCGCATCTTCTCGCACGGCTTCCTCTTCAATCGCGGGGAGAAGATGTCGAAGTCGGTCGGCAACGTCATCGACCCGTTCGCGCTCGCCGACGCCTATGGCGTCGATCAGCTGCGCTACTTCCTGCTGCGCGAGGTGCCGTTCGGGCAGGATGGCAACTACAGCCACGAGACGATCGTCAACCGCGTCAACGCCGATCTCGCCAACGATCTCGGCAACCTGGCGCAGCGCTCGCTCACCATGATCGCGCGCCAGCGCGGCGCCGTGTTGCCGAAACCCGGCCCGTTCTCCGACGCCGACCAGGCGATCCTCGAGGCGGCGGACGGCATGATCGGCAAGGCGCGCCAGGCGATGAAGACGCAGCAGCTCCACCAGGTGCTCAACGCGGTCTGGGCGGTGGTCGCCGATGCCAACCGCTATTTCGCCGGCGAGGCGCCCTGGGCGCTCGCCAAAACCGATTCAGTGCGGCAGGGGACCGTGCTCTACGTCACCGCCGAGGTCATCCGGCAGGTCGCGATCCTGAGCGTCCCGTTCGTGCCGCGCTCGGCGGCGCGATTGCTCGACCTGCTTGCCGTTCCGGACGAGGAGCGCAATTTCTCGACGCTCGTCGGTGGGCACCGGATTGCCGCCGGCACGGCGCTGCCGGCACCGAGCCCGGTGTTTCCCCGTTATATTGACAGCGAAGGAAGCGCACAGAGTTGAGGATGGCCCATGGCTGACAATGAACCCGGACCGGACGACGAGCGGCCATGTCTGCACTGCCTGATCGCCGACGTGATCGACGAATTCTACGCGGAATACGGCACGGCTGGCGGCGACAAGGACGTTCTCGACATGGACGAGATCATCTCGGCGCTCGGCAAGACGATCGCGGAGCTGTCGATCGACTACACCGCGGCGCAGCGCCGGCGCGTGCTGGAGGACTTGACGCGCGAGATCGCCCACTTCGAGGAAGAGTACGCCAACTCGCCAGCGTCCGATGTGCGGCATTGACGCAATAACGCCTGGGCGGCCTCCGCGTCGGCCGCATTCTCGGGTGTAACGCATGCTGATCGACAGCCACTGCCATCTCGATTTTCCCGATTTTGCCGGCGAGCTCGATACCGTGGTGGCGCGCGCGAAGGCGGCGGGCGTCGGGCGCATCGTCACCATCTCGACCCGGGTCAAGCGCCACGCCGAGGTCGTCGCCATCGCCGAGCGCTTTCCGCAAGTCTATTGCTCGGTCGGCACCCATCCGCACCATGCCCACGAGGAGCTCGACGTGGCCGTCGAGGGGCTGATCGCCCCCACGCGCCATCCCAAGGTGGTCGCGATCGGGGAGGCGGGGCTCGACTACCATTACGATTCAAGCCCGCGCGCGGCGCAGGCGCAGGGCTTGCGCAACCATATCGCCGCCGCGCGCGCGACCGGCTTGCCGCTCGTCATCCATTCGCGCGACGCCGATGCGGACATGGCGCGCATCCTCGAGGAAGAGACCGGGAAGGGCGTTTTCCCCGCGGTGCTGCATTGCTTCACCGGCGGCCGCGACCTTGCCGAACGCGCGATCGCGCTCGGGCTCTACGTCTCGTTCACCGGGATCGTGACCTTCAAGACGTCGGACGCGCTGCGCGCGATCGCCGGGAGCCTGCCGGCCGACCGCATCCTCGTCGAGACCGACGCGCCCTACCTCGCCCCGCCTCCTTATCGCGGCAAGCGCAACGAGCCCGCCTACGTGGTCGAGACCGCCAAGGTCCTGGCCGAGACCCGTGGGGTCTCGCCGGCGGAGCTCGCGCACGCGACCACCGAGAATTTCTTCCGGCTGTTCCGCAAGGTCCCGCGGCCGGCGGCGGACGCGGCAGACAAGCTTGCGCAGTCTGTGCAGGCGTGACCGCGTGCGCATGACCTTGCGGTTCACGATCCTCGGCTGCGGCTCCTCCGGCGGCGTACCGCGGCCCGCGCTGGGCTGGGGCGTCTGCGACCCGAGCAATCCCAGGAATCGCCGCCGGCGGACCTCGCTCCTGGTCGAGCAGCGCAACGGCGCCGGCGTCACCCGGATCCTGGTCGACACCTCGCCCGACCTGCGCGAGCAGCTCATCGCCGCCGAAGTCGACTGGCTCGACGCGGTGCTGTTCACCCACGAGCACGCCGATCACACCCACGGCATCGATGACCTGCGCGCGCTCTACATCGCGCGCCGGCGCCGGGTCGATGTCTACCTCGACGACCCCACCTCCCATACGCTGCGCGCGCGCTTCGGCTATTGCTTCGAGGCGCCGCCCGGCAGCGAGTACCCGCCGATCCTGACCGAGCACCGGCTCGTTCCCGGCGCGGCCGTCACCGTCGCCGGGCAGGGCGGCTCGATCACCGCACTCCCGGTCCGGCAGCAGCACGGCGACATCGCTTCCCTCGGCTTCCGGTTCGGGCCACTCGCTTATTCCTGCGACCTCAGCGATCTGCCCGAGGGGAGCATCGAGGCGCTGCAAGGGCTCGAGGTCTGGATCGTGGACGCGCTGCGCGACCGCCCGCATCCCAGCCACTTCAGCGTCGCCGACGCGCTCGGCTGGATCGAGCGGATCAGGCCGCGCCGGGCGATCCTGACCAACCTGCACTCCGATCTCGACTACCATGAGCTCAAGTCGAGGCTGCCGCCCCACGTGGAGCCGGCCTTCGACGGGCTGACGCTCGAGCTCCCGGGCGGCGGCTGATGCTCGACCGCAGGACTTCACGCCAACGTCCGGTGATCTCGACGATTTTCCCGATCGCTGGATGGGAAATAAAATGTTCCATAATATCTCTTATGCGAATCAAGGACGCCGCAGGGACCTCGGACCCGTCTTTGCCACGGGAATAAAAGAAAGGCGTGGATATCAGGGACACCGCCCCGCGCCGCAGGCATAGTGCCGGCCGCGAAGCTCATCCCGTCCTCCGATGTCTGATATCGCCCGGCTCATCGAGATCATGGCGGCCTTGCGCACGCCCGGCACGGGCTGTCCGTGGGACCTGGAGCAGGACTTCGCGTCGATTGCTCCCTATACGATCGAGGAGGCCTACGAGGTCGCCGACGCCATCGCGCGCGGCGATCTCGACGACCTGCGTGAGGAGCTGGGCGACCTTCTGCTCCAGGTCGTGTTCCACGCCCGCATGGCGCAGGAGCAAGGCGCCTTCGACTTCGGCGACGTGGTGCGGGCGCTGACCGAGAAGCTTGTGCGCCGCCATCCGCACGTGTTCGGCGATGCGCAGGGGCTGTCGGCGAAGGCGGTCGAGGGCTTGTGGGAGCGCGTCAAGACGCAAGAGCGGGAGGAAAAGAGGCGGGAGCAAAAGGAGCGCGCGCGGAAAGCGGACGGGCGGGAGGCGGGTGCCCTCGCCGGCGTCGCGGTCGCGCTCCCTGCCCTCACCCGCGCGTTCAAGCTGCAGGCCAAGGCCGGCAAGGTCGGCTTCGATTGGAACGACCCGCGCGCGGTGCTTGCCAAGATCCGGGAGGAGGCGGACGAGATCGAAGCCGAGCTCACCGCAGGCGCGTCCGCCGCTGCCGCCGCCGAGGTCGGCGATCTCCTGTTCGCCGTGGTCAACCTGGCACGCCATCTCGGCGCCGACTCGGAAGCGGCGCTGCGCGCCGCCAACCTGAAATTCGAGCGCCGATTTGGCGCGATCGAGCGGGCGCTGGCGGAGCGCGGCAAGAGCCCGCGGGAGGCGACGCTGGCGGAGATGGAGGAGTTGTGGACGCAAGCCAAGGCCGCCGAGCGGGCGGCTCTGCGCGAGCCGCCGCGCTGACCGGCGCCCGCCGCATCGGGTCGCCACCTTGTCCTCCCGGTCGCTCCCGGCGATAACATTTCCCGCTCATGCGGATGCTCCCTACCCTTGTCGCCGCCATGCTGGCCGTTGCCGCGCCGCTTGCCGCGGAGCCGCAATGGCCGGTGCGCACGCTGCGGATCGTGACCGGCACGCCCGCGGGCGGCAGCCCGGATTTCGTCAGTCGGCTGATTGCCGAGAAACTCGGCGAGCGGCTCGGCCAAGCGGTGGTGGTCGAGAATTCAGCGACCACGGGCGTTGCGACCTGGAACGCGGTCGCGAAATCGGCGCCCGACGGTTACCTCGTGTGCATGCTGACCGGCGCGTTCTCGGCGCGGGCGGCGGTCGCGAAATCCCTGCCCTACGACCCGATCAGGGACTTCACCTTCATCACGCTCGTCTCCGGCTATCCGATGGTGGTGGCGACCGCGCAGAGCTCGCCGATCGCCTCCTTCGCCGACCTCGTCGCCCGCGCCAAGGCCGCGCCCTTCAACATGACCTACGGCATGAACCTGCCCGGTAGCGTGCACCATCTGACCGGCGAGTTGATCAACGTCGAGGCCGGCACCACGTTGCGCGGCATTCCCTACCGCGGCAATGCCCAGATCGTGCAGGACCTGCTCGGCGGCCGCCTCGACGTCATGATCGAGACCGGCACCATCGCCTTCGCTCAGATCAGGAGCGGCGTCCTGCGCGGGCTCGCGGTCTCCTCGCGCCAGCGCTTCGCGCTCGAGCCCGAGATCCCGGCGATCGCCGAGACGCTTGCCGGCTTCGAGGTGATGTCCTGGCTCGGGCTTGCCGCCCCGGGCGGCACCCCGCGGTCGATCGTCGCCCGACTCAATTCCGAGATCGGTGAAATCCTCAAGCTGCCCGACATCCGCGAGAGGCTCGCGGTCGTCGGCAACATCCCGACGCCGTCGACGCCCGAGCAGATGCAGGATTATATCGAGCGCGACGCCGCCCGCTGGAGCCGCGTCGTCGACATCAAGGGCATCGAGAAGTATTAGCTCCCGAACTTCGCGCGAACCTTTTCCGCGTTGGCGGGATCGGCGCGCACGGTGACGGCGAGCCGCCCGTCCTCCTGGAGCGACCGCGTCATCACCTCGGTATGGCGGTGCAGCCAGCTCAGGCCCGCCCCGTCGGCGACGTCGAGGAGAAGGTCGAGCGTCTGCCGGCTCGCGGCGAGCCGCGTCTCGATCTCGGCCGCGAGGCGGTCGATCCCCTCCCCGCTCAGCGCCGAGACCAGCACCGGACGCTGCGGCTGGCGCGCGGCGACGTTGCCGATGCGCTCGCGCGCCGCCGCGTCGAGCCGGTCGAGCTTGTTCCAGACCTCGATCAGCCGCGAGCCCTCCTGCGGCGCGATGCCGAGCTGGCGCAGCACGTCCTCGACGTCGCTGCCCTGCGCCTCGGCGTCCTGGTGGGAGACGTCGCGCACGTGCAGGATCAGGTCGGCTTCGACGACCTCCTCGAGGGTGGCGCGGAAGGCCGCGACCAGCATGGTCGGCAGATCCGAGATGAAGCCGACGGTATCGGAGAGGATGACGCGCAAGCCGTTCGGCAGATCGACCGCCCGCAGGGTCGGATCGAGCGTCGCGAACAGCATGTCGGCGCTGAGCACGCTCGCCCGCGTCATGCGGTTGAACAAGGTCGATTTGCCGGCATTGGTGTAGCCGACCAGCGCCACGATCGGATAGGGCACGCGCTTGCGGCTCGCGCGGTGGAGCCGGCGCGTGCGCTTGACCTTGTCGAGCTCGGTCTCGATGCGGGCGATGCGCTCCTCGATCTGGCGGCGGTCGGATTCGATCTGGGTCTCGCCCGGGCCGCCGAGGAAGCCGAAGCCGCCGCGCTGGCGCTCGAGGTGCGTCCACGATCGCACCAGCCGGCTCTTCTGGTAGGTGAGATGGGCAAGCTCGACCTGCAGCGCGCCCTCGCGGGTGCGGGCGCGGCGGCCGAAAATCTCCAGGATCAGCCCGGTGCGGTCGAGCACCTTGGCGCCCCAGGCCTTCTCGAGGTTGCGCTGCTGCACCGGCGCGAGCGCGCAGTCCATCACCACGATCCCGGCCGCCTCGCCTTTGACCAGGCCGGCGATCTCCTCGACCTTGCCCTTGCCGATGAAGCTCGCGGGGCGGATGTCGCCGAGCGGCACGATGCCGGAGGACACCACGTTGAGATCGATCGCGCGCGCGAGGCCGACCATTTCATCGAGCCGCGCTTCGGGTGCGCGCGGCGCCGCCCGGGCGCGCTCGGCGGCGGGACCAGGTCCGCCCTGCCCGGCTTGCGCACGATCAGGCGCCACCCGGGGAGGTTCGCCTTGCGACCAACCGCGGCGATGCGGCACGATCACGATGGCGCGGCCGGTCTCCGGGCCCGCCTGCGGGCTCGGTCGGTCGCTTTTGGCATCGAACCGGCGGGGTTCCAACTGCTTGTCTCGTCACGGCGACGTCGAGGGCAACCGCTGCCCGCAGCCGAACGTTCCGCCGGTCTACACCTTTTCCCCGACCGGCGCCTCTTCGGCCCCTTCGAACAGCTGGATCGGATGACCCGGCATGATCGTCGAGATGGCATGCTTGTAGACGAGCTGCGAGTGTCCGTCGCGCCGCAGCAGCACGCAGAAATTATCGAACCAGGTCACGATCCCCTGCAGCTTCACGCCGTTCACCAGGAAGATCGTGAGCGGGGTCTTGTTCTTGCGGACGTGGTTGAGGAAGGTGTCTTGCAGATTTTGTGAGCGGTCGGCCGCCATTGTCGTTGTTCCATTCTTGTCTCGCGGGCCCCTTCCCGCGAGCCTCATCGCCCGGTCGCTGTGCCCATTTCCTAAGCCTCATACGCTCGACAGGTCCCGAGCCGCACCATTACAAGGCACGTCCGCGGGCGGCGCAAGCACAAGTTGGGGGCAGCCTGCCCTTCCGGCGCCCGGTTCCGGCCGGTCGCCCGCGCCCGAATCCGCTCCCCCCGTATTCCGGGGCGCAGCGGATCTCGGGCTTGCCCGAGATCGCACTAACATGTCCAAGTCGGCTATAGCGGACTTGGAGTGCGGCGCGCGCCCAAAATCCATAATCCCGGTATGTGGTTATGGATTGCGGGCCCCGCTGTGCTTGACCCCGGGAATGACCCCGAGGCAAGGCGCGAGAGCGAAGGGGTTCACGACCATTCGGCGTGGCGGTGAAACTGCGCCCGCAGCGCGGTCGCAACCGACCCGGGCGCGCCGTTGCCGATCGGTCGGTCGTCGATTCGCACCACCGGCATGACCACTTGGCTCGCCGAGGTCAGGAAGGCCTCGCGGGCGCCATAGGCTTCCTCGACCGTGAACGGGCGCTCCTCGAGCTCGAGACGCTCCGCTCTGAGCACGTCGATCAGCACGGTCCGGGTGATGCCGCGCAGGATTCCCTTGTCCGCCGGACGGGTCACGACCTTGCCGGCCTTGGTGACGATGAAGGCGTTGCTCGACGACCCCTCGGTGACCCGGCCGTCGCGGTCGACGAACCACGCCTCCTTGGCGCCGCGCTCGCGCGCCGTCTGCTTCGCCAGCACGTTGGGCAGGAGCGAGATCGACTTGATGTCGACCCGCTCCCAGCGATTGTCGGGCACCGTGACGACCGCGATGCCGGCCGCGGCGGCGCGCTCGTTGCCGGCAAAATCGATGCCGCGGGCGGTCACCACCACGCTCGGCCGGGTGTCCGGCGGCGGGAAGCCGTGGTCGCGGCGGGCGACCCCGCGGGTGACCTGCAGATAGACGATGCCGTCGCGCACCCGGTTGCGAGCGATGCACTCGCGCATCACCACCATGAGCGCGGCAGGCGACATCGGCATCGCGATGCGCAGCTCGTCGAGCGATCGCCTGAGGCGCGCGAGATGGCGCCGCTCGTCGACGATGCGGCCTTCGCGCAGCTCGCAGAGCTCGTAGACGCCGTCGGCGAACTGATAGCCGCGATCCTCGATCGGCACCGCCGCCGCCCGCCACGGCAGATACCGGCCGTTCACGTAGGCGAAGCGGGACATCGGAGGACCGGCGCAAAGCGGACGGCGAATGTTCCGCCCTCATCCTGAGGAGCGCGCATGCCGCGAACGTTCGGCAAGCGCGGACTCGCGTGCGCGCGTCTCGAAGGCCTCATCCTGAGGAGGCCGCGCCCTTCGAGACGCCGGCTGCGCCGGCTCCTCAGGGCGAGGCGCGGGCGTCTCGAAGGATGGGGGCGGCCCCCGATCACGAGTTTCGGGGCTGCCTCATGCTTCGAGACGCATCGCAGCGCGACCGCGCCCGCGCAGCCGCTTGTGCGGCTGCGCGCTGCGATGCTCCTCGGCATGAGGCCGTTAGAGAGCGCCACGGCTTTGCCCACCCTACGCCGCCCGCGTCAGTCTATCCCCAGCGCCTTGAGCTTGCGGTGCAGCGCCGAGCGCTCCATGCCGACGAACTCGGCGGTGCGCGAGATATTGCCGCCGAACCGGCTGATCTGGGCGACCAGGTATTCGCGCTCGAACACCTCGCGCGCGTCGCGCAGCGGCAACCCCATGAGGTGCTCGCCGCCGTCGCCGCCGGGCATCGAGGGCACCATCGAGCCGACGTCCTGCGGCAGCATGTCGGCGTTGATCACCGCCTCCGGATCGCCGCCGGCGAGGATCATCAGCCGCTCGACGTTGTTGCGCAGCTGGCGCACGTTGCCGGGCCAGTCGTGCGACTGCAGCACCGCCATGGCGTCCTCGCCGATCAGCCGCCGCGGCAGGCCGGTCGCGTGCGAGATCTGCTCCATGAAATATTCGATGAGCAGCGGAATGTCCTCGCGCCGCTCGGCCAGCGGCGGCACCCGGATCGGCACCACCGACAGGCGGTGATAGAGGTCCTCGCGGAACTTGCCGGCGGCGATCTCGGCCTCGATGTTGCGGCCGGTCGAGGAGATGACGCGCACGTCGACCTGCACCTTGTTGGTGCCGCCCACGCGCTGGAACGTCTGCTCGACCAGCACGCGCAGGATCTTGTTCTGGGTCTCGCGCGGCATGTCGGCGATCTCGTCGATGAACAGCGTGCCGCCGTGCGACTCCTCGAGCGCGCCGACCTTGCGCCCCTGCCCGTTGGTCACCTGCTCGACGCCGAACAGCTCGAGCTCCATGCGCTCCGGCATCATCGCGGCCGCGTTGATCACGATGAACGGGCCGTTGGCGCGGGCCGAATGGGAGTGGATCGCGCGGGCGGCGAGCTCCTTGCCGGCGCCGGCGGGGCCGACGATGAGAACCCGGCTGTTGGTGGGGGCGATCTTCTCGACCGTCTGGCGGAGCTGGTTGACCGAAGGCGACTTGCCGACCAGCGTCGACGGCGAGAGCTGCTTGAGCGCCTTGACCTCGCGCTTGAGCCGCGAGGTCTCGAGCGAGCGCTGCGCGACCAGCACCAGCCGGTCGGCCTTGAACGGCTTCTCGATGAAGTCGTAGGCGCCCTGCTTGATGGCGGCGACCGCGGTCTCGATGTTGCCGTGGCCCGAGATCATCACCACCGGCAGCTCGGGATGCTGGCCCTTCATCGCGTCGAGCAATTGCAGGCCGTCGAGGCGGCTGCCTTGCAGCCAGATGTCGAGGAAGACGAGGCTCGGCCGGCGGCTGGCGACGTGCGCGAGCGCGTCGTCGCTGTCGCGCGCCGAGCGCGTGATGTAGCCTTCGTCCTGCAGAATCCCGGAAACCAGTTCCCGGATGTCGGCTTCGTCATCGACAATGAGGATGTCATCGGGCATGGGTCATGCATTCGTTGCGAGTTGCGGGGCTTGGGATTGACGGGCGGGCTCTTTCGCGGGAGCCGCTTCCGCTCGGAAGCGCAGCCGCATGAAGGCGCCCCGTTGGCCGGGGATCTTGTCGGCGGCATCGCCGAGCTCGATGCCGCCGCCGTGCTCTTCGAGGATGCGGCCGACGATGGCGAGGCCTAGCCCGGTGCCCTTCTCGCGGGTGGTGACGTAGGGCTCGAGCAGGCGGCTGCGGTTCTCTTTCGGCAGGCCGATCCCGTTGTCGACCACGTCGATCACGATGTCGTCGCCGTCGCGTCCCGCGAACACCTGGATGCGGCCGCGGCCGAGCTCGGCCGGCGGCACGGCGGCGATCGCCTCGGTCGCGTTCTTGATGATGTTGGTGAGCCCCTGCGCGATCAGCCGGCGATCGAAGCGGGCCGGCATCGGGTCTTGCGCGATCTCGACGTCGATGTCGATGTCGGCGTTGCCGACGCGCTGCAGGAAAACCACCTGCCGCACGGTGTCGGCCACGTCCTCCTCGGTCATCACCGGCTTCGGCATCCGCGCGAAGCGCGAGAACTCGTCGACCATGCGCTTGATGTCGTCGACCTGGCGCACGATGGTATCGGTGCATTGCTTGAAGACGCCGCCGTCCTCGGTGATCACGCTCGCGTATTTGCGGCGCAGCCGCTCGGCCGAGAGCTGGATCGGGGTGAGCGGGTTCTTGATCTCGTGGGCGATCCGCCGCGCCACGTCGGCCCAGGCCGAGGTGCGCTGCGCGCTGACGAGCTCGGTGATGTCGTCGAGCGTCACCACGTAGCCGCGCTCGGCCGCGCCCGACTGCTCGCTGGTGACCCGCACCGACAGATTGCGCTCGCGGCCGTTGCGGTTGATCGTCACCTGGCCCTGCACCAGGCGCTGGAGCCCCGTGCGCGCGGCGGCGAACATGTCGGCGAGCTCGGGCACGATCTCGACGAGCGGCCGCCCCAGCGCCTCGGCTTCGGTACGCCCGATCAGCCGCTCGGCCGAGCGGTTGAGGATGCTGATCGAACTCTCGGCGTCGACTCCGATCACGCCGGCGCTGGCGCCCGAAAGCACCGCCTCGGTGAAGCGGCGCCGGCTGTCCATCAGGTCGCGCGCGCGCACGATGTCGTCGCGCTGGGTGCGCAGCTCCTGCGTCATCTTGTTGAAGGTCTCGCCGAGCTGGGCGAGGTCGCCTTCGGAGCGCCGGGTCGGCACCTGGACGTAGAGATTTCCGGTCGAGACCACCTGCGCCGCGGCGATCAGGCGGCGGATCGGCGCCACCAGGTAATTGGCGAAGTTGAGCCCGATCCAGACCGCTGAGAGCAGCACGATCAGCGCGATCACCGTGTACATCAAGGCAAACGCGATCTGGATGCCGACCCGGCGCGCGGCGAGGTCGGCATATTGCGCGACCCCGGCCTGCGTCGCGCGCAGTTGCGCGAGCACGCGCGGGTCGAGCGCGCGGGCGATGTAGAGGTAGGTGTCGTTGTAGCCGCGTAGCTTGATGATGGCGGCGACGTAATTGGCGTCGAGGAACATCGCCACCTGCGGCTCGGTGTCGCCGATGCCGCCGAGCACCTCGGTCGAGGGCTTGACCAGCGCCTGGCTGACCTGGGCGTCGACCTGGTCGACCACGTTGAGGTCCTTGTCGATCAGCATGACCCCGGGGAGCCCGCGGATCGAGGCCTGCACCGCCAGGAACTGGTGGAACTGCTCGCGCGATTCATCGAACAGCGGCTTCGCGCGCGCCAGCTCGATGGCGATGCCGATCGAGTCGGCGCGCACGAACTGGACGTGCTCGCGCACATAGGCGTCGGCGACGATCAGCGCGTTCTCGATCATCGTCTGCGTCTGCCGCGAGAACAGGCGGTCGATGCCGCGCTCGAGCGTGACGCTCGCGACCACCGCGACCAGCACGGCGGGGACCGCGGCGATGATCGAGAACAGCGCGACGATGCGCACGTGCAGCCGCGCCGCCGCGCGGCCGCGCCGCCGCGCCTGCAGCACGCCCCACATCTCGCGCCCGATGACGAGGAGGAGCAGGAGAACGGTGCCGGCGTTGACGGCGAGGAGAAAGACCACGACCTCGTGGGTCGGCACGATCGGGGTGAGCCCGGCGAGCACCACGAAGGTGACCAGCGCCGACAACAGCGCGAGCGCGACCGCGCCGATGCCGAGCGCCCGCGGGATCCATCCCCGCGCGGGCGCCGCCGCCATCAGCTCGGCGGTCGCGGCTTGGCCGACATTGGTCATCACTCGCCTCGCCCCAAACGGGACCCCGCAACAGCGCCTACGACGCGCCCGATTGGGTGACCCCCGCTTCTTGTGATGCTTTTATACAACTGATGCTTTTATACAACAATGTTGCCGAATTGCGACAATTCCGGGGCGCACTATGCTACCCTGTGGCCGATCGGCATCACGCTTGGCGGCCTTGTGGCCGCGCCGGCCCCGCAGCTCTCCGGGCGGTCATCGTCCGCCCCGGCGACCGCGCCTCCCCTTCCCTTAGACTCGAGCAACGTCCAGCATCCGGGCCGCTTGCGTTGCAACGTGCGCGAAGCCATCGAGCGCCACTGCCGGATCGCGCTGCTTGGCGCGAGCTCGATCGCGGCCGTCGGCACAAATTCCCGCGACGCTTTCTTGCCTGCCACACAGCGGGTGACCGCGCCGCGATGCGCGGCAAGGCGCATCGATGAGGATGCTCGAAGAGATCGATCAGGTGCAGGCCGCGCAATGAGCTTCGGCCGATGAGGACGTGGCTTGCATGATGCAGGGTGAGGCATGCCAGAATGCCGCAACGCCCCCGCGACCTCGACGACGCGCACGTTACGGCACGCAGCCGTTGCGTGTTCTCCAGAATAGCGGCTGGGAAATTTTACAAACATCGGAGGACTGCTTATAGGTTGCCTTGATCCCCCGGCAAATGCAGCGGTCGGAAACATGGTCGATACGCCCCTCGCCAGCCGCTCCGTCGATGCGCCATCGCTGCGCACGTTTCTTGCAGGCCTGCCGGAAGACGACGTTCTCCGTATCTCCGAGCCCATGGAGCTCGACTTTCTGCCGACCGCGCTGATCCTGGAATTGGAGAAGCGCCGGCGCACTCCCGTCGTCATCATCGAGCGGCCGAAAGGTTTCGACATGCCGGTCGTCGCCAACCTGTTCGCGAGCCGCGACCGCATCGCGCGCATGGTCGGCGCGCCGCCGGGCGGCTTCAACGACGCCTGGGTGCGCGCCCTCGGGAGCCTCGCTCGACCCATTGTGGTCGACAGGGGGCCCGCGCACGAGGTCGTCGTGCAGGGGAACGAAGTCGACGCCGGTACGCTGCCGATCAGCCGGCATTTCGAGAACGACGCCGGGCGCTACATCGGTTCCGGCATCCTGGTCTGCAAGGACCCGGACACCGGCGTGCGCAACCTCAGCTATCAGCGGCTGCAGCTCAAGGGGCCGAACCGCTTCGGCGCCAGCCTGCATTCGCGCGGCCACATCTGGGACCACCTGCTGCGTTGCGCGTCGCGCGGCCGCAACCTCGAGGTCGCGGTCGTGATTGGCGCGCATCCTGCGATCAATCTCGCGGCCGGCGCCAAGGTTGCGATGGAGCTCGACGAGTTCGATGTCGCCGGCGCGCTGCTCGGGCGTCCGGTCGAGCTCGTGAAATGCAAGACCATCGATATCGAGGTGCCGGCCGAGGCGGAATTCGTGCTGGAAGGCGAAATTCTCGCCAACGTGCACGAGGACGAAGGGCCGTATGGCGAATACACCGGCTATTCCACCGACCGCTCGACCCGCAACGTCTTCGTCGTGAAGGCGATCACCCGGCGCCGCGAACCGATCTTTCACGACATCATCCCCGGCTATTCGGCCGAGCACCTCCTGCTCGGACGCTCGGCCAAGGAGGCGCACGTCCATACCCGGCTCAAGGAAATGGTGCCGAACCTCGTCGCGCTGAACTTCCCGAAATCCGGCACGCATTTCCACGCCTATATGTCGATCAAGAAGACGGCCGAAGGACAGGCGCGCCACGCCCTGATGCTGCTGCTCGGCCTCGACTCGTATCTCAAGCTCGTGGTGGCGGTCGACGAGGACGTCGATGTCTTCGACGAGGAAGAGGTGCTGTGGGCGCTCGCCACGCGCTTCCAGGCCGACACCGACATGTTCGCAGTGCCGCAAGTGTTCTGCAATCGGCTCGACCCGTCGTCGCGCGACGGCATGTCGGCCAAGCTCGCGCTCGACGCGACCGCGCCGCTGAAATGGGACGTTCAGCGCGCGCGCGTTCCGTGCGAGGCTGCCGCAATGGCGGCCGAGCTGTTGGCACGGTTCTAGCTTCCGACTGCGGCACGGGGGCCGCGGGTCCCGGCGTTGATTGGAGGAACTCATGACTCGATCGCGGCTGCTTCGGCTCGGTCTCATGGCGCTGGCGCTCGCCGCCGTCAACGGCGCGCAGGCCTTTGCGCAGGCGCCGGTGAAGGTGAAGATGCGGCTCGACTGGAAGGGCGGCGCGCAGCATGCCCCATTCTATCTCGGTCAGCAGCGCGGCCTTTACAAGCAAGAGGGGATCGATCTCGAGGTCATCTCCGGATCGGGCTCGTCCGACACCATCAAGCAGGTCGGCTCCAAGGCGGTGGAATTCGGGCTCGTCGACGCGCTCGTGCTGGTGCAGGGCGCCCAGCAGCGCGTGCCGGCGAAGTCGATCGCGGCCTACTACCAGCGCACTCCGATCGTGCTGATCAGCCCGAAGGCCAAGCCGATCACCGACCCGCGCCAGCTCCTCGAAGGCGTCAAGCTCGGCTCCAAGAAAGGCAGCGCGACCTTCCAGGGTCTCGTGGCGCTCCTCTCCGCCAACGGCATGCAGCTCGAGCAGATCAAGCTCGTCGACATCGGCTTCGGCGTGCAGCCGCTGCTCGTGAAGCAGGTCGACGCCATCATGGGCTTCGCGATGAACGAGCCGATCGAAGCCGAGAGCGGCGGAATGCCGGTCGCGCTGATGCCGATCTCGAGCTACGGCGTCGATACCTACGGCCTGACGCTCGTGTCCAATCCCGATTTCATGCAGCAGAAGCCCGAGGTCGTGAACGGGTTCGTCAAGGCGACGCTGCGCTCCGTCGCCGAGACCATGAAGGATCCGTCCGCGGCCGTCGCCGCCGTTGCGGCCGCCGTCGCCGAGACCGACGCCGCGCGCGAGGCCAAGGTGCTCGATCATACGATTCCCTACTGGCAGAGCAAGGAAACCGAAGCGCAAGGGTTCGGCTGGCAGACCGAGCAGCGTTGGCTCGGCACCATCGACGTCGCCAAGAAGCTCGGCCTGATCGAGGCGGCGCTGCGTCCCGAGGACGTGTTCGTCAACGCGTATCTCAAGTAGCCGCGGCGCCGATGTCGGAATGATGGAAGCTCGCCGGCAGCGCAATCCGCTGGCCACGGAGGTCGCCGGGCCGCGCGCGGTT
>WNFC01000458.1_pt1 | contig 40557 bp, 26 predicted proteins | sample 5400541 | NCBI WGS metagenome assembly WNFC01 (sample SAMN13153342, study PRJNA577476) | soil metagenome | isolation source: 120 cm saprolite under Douglas fir tree site 2 hole 2 replicate 1 | place: USA:California | collected 2015-04-18 | reverse complement strand
ACCGCGGCAGGCAATCACATCAGGTTCGCGCCGGTCGAGCTGCCTGATTCCCGGCAGGTCCGGGTGCAGCGCCTGTACCCGAAGACGGTGCTGAAACCCGCGGTGCGTACGATGCTCGTACCAGTGCCGAGAACTGCCGCCATTGGCGGGCAGCCGTTGCGGGACACCGAACTGCTGGGCTGGTGCGGCGAAGTCATCCGGTCGGTACTCGCTGACCCGGCTGGAGCGTAAGAAGGGCCACTATGAAAGGGCGGAGTCCGGTGCTCGGGAGGCTTATCAAGGTGTCCGCCGTGGTGCTCGGCGCTGGCCTGGTGGTGACCGGATGCAGCCCGGTCAAGATGGGCGCCGCGGCGATCGTGGGCAACCAGCGGATCACGATCGCGACCCTCGATACCCAGGTCACCAACCTCAGCCAGGCCGCCAAGCAGTATCCGGGCACCGTTCAGCTGAGTCCGGCGCAGGAGACGCAGGAGACCCTTACCTGGCTGGTCCGGTTCCAGATCAACGAGCAACTGGCCCGCCAGGCCGGCATCACCGTCTCCGCCGCCCAGGCCGAGGCGGCGCTCGCGCAGATCTACGCGGTGGCCAAGGCCCAGGCCCAGGCCCAGGGCCTGTCGAACGTGACCCTCAACCTCATCCTGGCCGCCAACGGGATCCCGCCGGACATGGCCGCCGAGCTCGGCAGGTACCAGGCCATCCAGGACCAGTTCGTCCTGCGGGCCAACGGCGGCAAGATACCCACCACGACGTCGGCGCAGGCGGTCACCACGGCCAAGCTCCAGCGGGCGCAGTGCGTGGCCGCCAAGACCCTGCAGATCGAGATCAACCCGCAGTTCGGCCAGCTGAACTACACCCAGTACCAGGTCGTCTCCGCGCCCAGCATAGTGTCGCGGCCACCGGGACCGGCGAAGCCGGCATCGCAGTCTGGGCTGATGCCGGTTTGCTGACGGTCCTGGTGACCAGCCCGCGGGTAGCACCCGGGCTGCTCAGCTGGGCGGCCTGGCAGGCCCTGCGGTCCGCGACCACCGTGCTCGCGCCCGCCGGTCATCCGCAGCTGCCTGCCCTGGACGAGGCGGGGATCAAGTACCGGGTAGTCGACGAGTCCGAGGTTGAACCACTCGCCGCGGACGGGGTTGTGGTGTGGCTGCCCGAGCCGGGTACTGACCCGCCGCGCCCGCCGGATGCCCGTCTGCTGCATGGCTCGGGCGACCTGCCGGGCGCGCATCTGATTGACCTCGTCGCGACTATGGACCAGTTGCGGGCCGACTGCCCGTGGGACGCCCGCCAGACCCACGAGTCACTCGCACCGCACCTGCTTGAAGAGCCTTACGAGGCTCTCGAGGCTCTCGAGTCTGGCGATGATCAGGCCTTCTGCGAGGAGCTCGGCGACGTGCTGCTGCAGGTCGTGTTCCACGCGCGCATCGCGGCCGAACGTGATGACGGCACCTCGTTCACGATCGATGAGGTGGCTGACGGGATCGTGGCCAAGCTGGTGCGGCGGCATCCGCACGTGTTCGCCGGTCTGACGGTCTCCGGCGCCGAGGAGGTCAAGCGCAACTGGGACGAGATCAAGCGGGAAGAGAAAAGAGCCCTGGCCGAACGGCGAGGGAATGCCGCGGACGGGCAAGGTGCTCCGTCCGTGCTTGACGGCGTACCGTTCGGGCAGCCGGCGCTGGCACTGGCCGCGCAGCTGCAGCACCGGGCGGCACGGGTCGGTGTGCCTGACGAATTGGCCCGCCTTGAGGGCGATTTGGGCTACTCTGGGTCAGCCGATGTCGGCGAGGACATCGGTCGCGAACTGTTCCGTTTGGTCATGAAGGCCCGTGCGGCGGGATGTGATCCCGAGATGGAGTTGCGCGCCACCGCGCGCCACTACCGCGACCTTGTGCACGCCTGGGAGCGTTCGTAGGCCTCCGAATTCTTTTTCGCTTGCCCTGGCCTTCGGTGCCTTGTTGGATTGCAGCGGGTCACCGGTGGGCCGTGTTAGTCACGATAAGTCACCACCTACCGGTCTAAACCACCGCTTTAGGGTCCGCGTCCTTTTTTTGGTAGGAGAAATTCCGGTGAACCCGCGGGAACGCTTCACTTACTTGTCACGGTCGCCGTCATGACATCGCTGCGACCTGTTCTCGCTGGTCGCAGGCGCTGTGAGCGAGGTCGCGACCCTGAGACGGAACTGGGCCGTGGCCGCGGCGGCGCCGCGACCACGGCTGTGCCGGAGCGCGTCTGAAGCATCCTGGATGCTTGCTGGGTGCATATTGGTTGCTGTTTGGGTGTTTGTTCGGTTTGCGTGACCTTTTCTGCTCTTTGAGATGTATGTTGTCGATAGGCTTCGCTTGGCAGGTATCACGATAAGTCACGACCTGCACTCGTAAACCAAGACAGTTGACTAGGCGTCACTTATGTGGGAGAACTCAGGCGAAGCGAACTGAGTGGGAGCGTGGGACAGTGCCAGGCGGTCGTTTGGTGCTGCCCATGGGGGGTCGGTGCGCATGTTTGGTGTTGCCGCTACAAGTGGCCGTTGCGAACGACCGACGGCTAGGCGCCTGTCCATATGGACCAGGGACTACCTGCGCGGGGCAGCGTTGGCTGACCTCGGCTGTGCCGCGGTCGGTGTATTCGTGGCGGCGCAGATTCGATTTGGCAACGGCATCACACCGATATACCTGGCCCTGAGCCTTGCGCTGCCAGTGCTCTGGATCGCAGCTCTGTGGCTGGCCGGAGCCTATGACGTCAGGTTTATCGGGACCGGTTCTGACGAGTTCCGCAAGGTGCTCAATGCCGGTGTGAGCCTTACCGCGGCGGTCGCGATCTTCTCCTACGCGATCAACCTCGAGTTGTCCCGCGGGTACGTGGTCATCGCTCTGCCCAGCGTCACGCTGTTTGATCTGGTCGCCAGGTTTGCGATGCGAAAGCGACTGCACAGGCTGCGCGCATCCGGCAAGTGCCTACACAACGTGGTAGCCGTGGGCCATGAGCTGGCGGTAGCTGACCTGGTCACCGAGCTCGGGCGGGACCGGTACCACGGGCTGACGGTGGTCGGCGCCTGCGTGGTGCGGCCAGGAGAGTGCGATGAGGTAGTGGGCGTGCCGGTCTACGGGGGGCTGGACGACATCACGGCCGCAGTCAAGGCCTTCGACGCCGATACCGTCGCGGTGCTCGCGTGCCCGGAAATGGACGGCATCAGGCTCCGTGGCCTCGCCTGGGAGCTCGAAAAAACCGGTACTGACCTATGCGTCTCGCCCGCGCTGCTCGACGTCGCTGGTCCGCGGACGACGATCAGGCCGACGGCCGGGCTCACCTTGCTGCACGTGGATCACCCGCAACTGGACGGCTTCCGCCTGGTGCTCAAGGGACTGTTCGACCGGTGCGCGGCCGCCGCGGCGCTGATCATGCTCGCCCCGGTGATGGGAATCCTGGCCGCGGCCATCTGGCTACAGGACCGTGGGCCGGCGCTATTCACGCAGGTCAGGGTAGGCAAAGACGGTCATGTGTTCACGATCTACAAGTTCCGCACCATGGTCGTGGACGCTGAACAGCGCCGGGTGCAGTTGCTGGCCAGCAACGACTCCGACGGAGTCTTGTTCAAGCTCCGCAAGGATCCCCGGGTGACCGCGGTGGGAGCACATCTGAGGCGCTGGTCGGTCGATGAGCTGCCGCAGCTCTATAACGTGTTCCTCGGCCACATGTCGCTGGTGGGGCCGCGCCCCGCTCTTCCCGCTGAGGCGGAGATCTACGCCGAGCATGTTCGTCGCAGGCTGGTCGTCAAGCCGGGCCTTACCGGCCTGTGGCAGGTCAACGGGAGATCGGATCTGTCCTGGGACGAATCGGTCCGGCTCGACCTGCGGTACGTGGAGAACTGGTCGTTCGCGCTCGACATTCAGATTTTGTGGAAGACGGTCTCGGTGCTAGCCCGTAGGTCGGGGGCCTATTAATGGCCGCCTTCGACGCAGGGTGCGGCGGTGACCCCGCGCCATCCATGAGTCAGGCATGCCTGTTTATCGAAATTTCATGATCGCGCTACGTCGGCCGCTGCGTCACGGATTCGTGAACGAAGCAATCGGCGCACGTGTCTTATAGGGAGAGGCTACAGATGACAACGATGACGGAGCAGGAGGTTGAATCCTCCGACGTCGCAGGGCTGGTCCGACGAGCCGCCCAAGGGGACCGGCACGCGTGGGAACGCCTGGTTGACCAGTACGCCAGGCTCATCTGGTCTATTACTGTGGAATTCAAGCTTATAGAGAGCGACGCGGCTGACGTCGCACAGACGACCTGGTTGCGGTTGCTCCAGCACATCGACCGAATCCAGTACCCGGACCGCATAGGCTCGTGGCTGGCGGCCACCGCGCGGAACGAGTGTCTGCGCAGCCTGGCGGCCCGCAAGAGGGTCGTACTCGGTCACGATGACGTCGAACTCGATAGTGCTGTGGCACACGGGCCCGAAATCGACGAGCGTCTTCTCGCCGACGAGAGCGCCCAGGTCGTTCGCGACGCGCTCTCCCGACTGCCCCGGCGCTGGCAGCGGCTGCTCGAAATGCTGATGGCTGATCCGCCGGTGCCCTACGCCGATATATCTGATGAGCTCGGGCTTCCGGTCGGAAGCATCGGCCCCACTCGCGGACGATGCCTGGCGAGGCTACGCGTGCTGTTGCAGGCTACCTGAGCTGTGGCGGAGCATCGCCAGTACAACTTTTGGTAACAGCTCAGCCACGGCAACTAAATAGGGTCCTCGTCGTATCACGACCACCTGCTATGCGCTCTTGTAGAGGTGAAGCCCCGGGTCTTGATTATCGTCCAGAATCTTCCGGTGCCCTTTGACCGGCGGGTGTGGCTGGAGTGCCAGGCCCTCGTCTCGGAGGGCTACCGCGTAGCCGTCGTGTGTCCGAAGGGCAGCGGAGACCCTTCGTACCAGGTCATCGACACGGTACAGTTGTACAAGTACCGGCCCTATGCCCCTGGCGGCAGCAAAGTCAGCTTCGTCGCTGAGTACGCGTATTCATTCCTCGCGACGGCCTGGCTGACCCTCAGGGCCAGGCGATCAGGCCGCTTCGCGGTAATCCAGGCCTGTAATCCGCCCGACATCTTCTGGCCAATCGCTCTTGTCTTTCGTGCCATCGAGGACACCAAGTTCGTTTTCGATCACCACGACCTGTGTCCCGAGCTGTATGAATCTCGTTTTCCTGACGGCCCGAAGTTGCCATATAAGGTGTTGCGTGCTCTTGAGCGCAGAACTCACCGGGCCGCTAATCACGTGATCTCTACTAACGACTCTTATCGTGACATTGCCGTGAAACGGAGCGGCAAGGCTAGCGGCGATGTCACGGTCGTCCGTACTGGCCCGGACCCGCAGCGCCTAAGGCGCGGACCCGCCGACCCTGCGCAGCGCCGGGGCCGCCGGTTCCTCGTCGCCTACATCGGCGTCATGGGGCCGCAGGACGGGGTCGACATCGTCGTGCGAGCCGCCGATATCGTCGTCTGTGAACTCGGCCGCGATGACATCGCATTCACGCTGATCGGTTCGGGGGACTGCTTCGACGCCCTGGTGGCGCTGCGGGACGAACTGGGCCTGGCGGGAGCCGTGGAATTCACCGGCCGGGCGCCGGACGAACTCGTCAACCGCATTTTGTCCACCGCGGATATAGGCCTTTCACCCGATCCGAAGAACCCGCTCAACGACCTGTCGACCATGAATAAGTCAATGGAATACATGGCCTTCGAGCTGCCGGTGGTGGCTTTTGACTTGCGTGAGACCCGTGTTTCTACTGGTGACGCTGCGGTTTATGTTAAGCCAAACGATGTGCGCGACTATGCCAAGGCGATTGTCGGACTTGTAGATGATGAGGAGACAAGGGCCCGCCTGGGCAAGCTGGGGCGTGCCCGCGTTGAGCAGGAACTGGCCTGGTACCACCAGGAGCGTGCCTACCTAGGCGTCTACCGGCGCCTGACGGGCGGGACCGAGGTTCTCGAGTCGGCCCCGGAGGCTTAGGTGTGCGGGATTGCTGGGTGTTACCAGCAGGCCAACGGCCGCAAGCTCGTGGACATCATGACCGATCGGATCGCCCATAGAGGTCCTGACGCCAACGGGACCTGGAATCATGAGGACGATAGGGTCTCAGTACAGCTTGGCCATCGGCGGCTCTCGATCATCGACCTGTCCGCCGCGGCCGACCAGCCACTCTCCAAGCATGGCCTGACGCTCGTCTACAACGGCGAGCTCTACAACTACAAGCAACTGAAGGCTGAGCTTTCGAGCCGCGGAGTCAGCTTTGTCACCACGTCCGACACCGAGGTCGTGCTCGAGGCGTGGCGGCACTGGGGCCCCGGCGCCCTGCGCAGGTTCCGTGGCATGTTCGCGTTCGCGCTGGCCGACGAGGCGAGCGGCGATCTCGTCCTGGCGCGTGATCCGCTGGGCATCAAGCCGCTCTACTACCTCCCGCGAGGTGAGGGAGTGCTCTTCGCCTCCGAACTGAAGGCACTGGTCGCGGCAGTAGGCACCGAACTGAGGATCGAGCCGGGCGCTCTGGTCGCGTCGATGCTGTACTACTGGGTGCCGGAGCAGTGGTGCGCCGTGGCAGGCGTGCGGAAGCTGCCCGGCGGCTCGTGGGTACGCTTCAGCCCAGATGGCCGTTCTCACCTTGAGCACTACTGGCGGATCGCCGAGGTGGCGCAGGAAGCGGCACAGGGGCCCGCGATCGACCTTGGCCCGGTGATCAAGGAGTCGGTGGCTGCGCACCTGGTCTCCGACGTGCCGGTGTCGAGCTTCCTTTCCGGTGGCCTGGATTCAAGCATCATCACCGTCCTGGCCCACCAGGCCGCTCAGGAGATTGACGCCTACACCATCACGTTCCGGCCCGAGGACCAGCGGCTCGAGGCGATGCCGGATGACGCCGTGTACGCCCGCAAAGTCGCGGCGCGCTTCGGTGTCGACCTGCACGAGATCGAGATCTCGCCGGACATCGTCAGCCTCCTGCCTCGCATGGTCGACGCGCTCGACGAGCCGATAGGCGATCCTGCCGCCATCAACACCCTGCTGATGTGCGAGGCCGCCCGTGAGCGCGGCGTCAAGGTAATCCTTTCCGGCATGGGTGCCGACGAGTTGTTCGGCGGCTACCGCAAGCATCTCGCGTGCGTCATGGCCAGCCGGTACCGCAGGCTGCCGAGTATCCCCCGCGCTGGCGTTCGTTACGCGGTGGACCGATTGCCCGTCAGCTTCCAGGGCCGGGGTCTGCGCTACGCGCGATGGGCTAAGCGTTTCCTGACCTTCGCGGAGCTGCCCGAGGAGCCGCGATTCCGCCGCAGTTACACGCTGTACGACGCCGACGAGCTGGGAGCCCTGGTCGGCCCTGACCTCGCCGATTACGTCGACCAGGTCATTGACGATCACAGCGCCATCTATCACGACAACTTGCTGCAGGACGAAGTCAACCGGATGTGCCTGGCCGATACGCGCCTGTTTCTGCCGGGGCTCAACCTGGCCTACACGGACCGGGCCAGCATGGCGGCTTCGGTCGAGGTCCGTGTCCCATTCGTCGATCCCCTCGTAGCCCGCGCGGCATTCTCCATCAAGGGCAGCGACAAGATCTCGCATCGGCAAGGCAAGGTCGCGCTCAAGCGGGCCGCGGAGAGCTGGCTGCCGCGGGAGATCGTGCACCGTCCGAAGGCTTCCTTCAGCGCGCCGCTGCGGGCATGGGTGCGCAATGACCTGCAGGAAGTCATCAATGACGTGCTGGTCGGAGGCGAGCTGGCGGGGTCGGGGATGATCCGTGCCGGCGCGCTGCGGCAACTGATCCACGATGAGCAGGCCGGCCGCGAAGACCGCGCCAAGCAGATATGGCAGCTGCTGACGCTAGAGCTGTGGTACCGCAACATGCGGTCCATGGGCGTCGGGGCATGACTTGCGAAGGACCCCATGAAGCAGATAGCCCAGAATTACAAATCCGGGGAACTCGCCGTCCTCGATTCACCGACTCCGGTGTGCCGGCCGGGGGGCGTCCTCGTCCAGTCGCTGTTCTCGCTCATCTCCACGGGCACGGAGATGATGAAGCTGGCCGAGGCCAAGATGTCGATGGTGGGCAAGGCGCGAGCGCGGCCAGACCAGGTACGCAAGGTCCTCGACACCGTCGCGCAGCAAGGCGCGCTCGCCACCTATAAAAAGGTGATGAACCGGCTGGACTCGTACACGCCGCTTGGCTACTCGCTCTGCGGCGTGGTGGTCGAGGTGGGCCAGGGCGCCGAAGAATTCCAGGTCGGCCAGCTGGTCGCCGCGGCGGGCAACGAGTACGCATTGCACGCCGAGTACAACTGGATCCCGGTCAATCTGTGTGCACCAGTCCCGCGAGCCGTCTCACCCGAGCATGCCGCCTTCGCCACGGTGGGCTCCATCGCCATGCATGGCGTTCGGCGTGCCGAGGTTCAACTGGGCGAGACAGCGTGTGTCATCGGCCTGGGCCTCGTCGGTCAACTCGTCGTCCGTCTCCTCATCGCCTCAGGGGTCCGGGTCATCGGGCTCGACGTGATCGAAGAGCGCTGCCGGCTAGCCGAGCAGGCCGGGGCGGTGCTGTGCGCGGCACCCACGGATGACGGCATGGATGCCGTCCAGCGCTCACTCGACGAGATCTCGGGCGGGCGCGGGGCAGATCACATCTTCCTGGCCGCCGGCGGATCATCCAACGGCCCGGTCGAGATCGCCGCCCGTCTCGCCAGGGATCGCGCCCGCGTGGTGGACATCGGCAAAACCCGCCTGGATCTGCCGTGGAACGCCTATTACGACAAGGAACTCGACGTCCGGTTTTCCAGGTCTTACGGACCCGGGAGGTATGACGAACGGTACGAGCTCGAGGGCATCGACTACCCCGCCGGTTACGTCCGGTGGACCGAACGCCGCAACCTTGAATGCTTCCTTGACCTCATCGCGCGTAAAGAGATTGAGGTCGAAACGCTCGTCTCGGGCGTCTTCCCGCTGGAGAACGCGAGTACCGTCTATGCCGATCTGGCCTCCGGCTCGCTGAAGGCCGTGGGTGTCCTGCTCGAGTACCCGTCCACTCCCGTGGACAGCCCACCGCAGGCGGCAGGCAGCATGGTCCGGGCCAGCACGGGGGCGGCACCGCGGGGAACGAGCGACGGACGCCTGGCGATCGGGTTCATCGGTGCTGGTAACTACGCTTCCTCGATGTTGCTGCCGAACCTCGCCCGGCTAGATAAGGCCTACCTTGCGCATGTCGCGACGACCCGGTCGCTGTCCGCCGTTAACGCACAGCGGCGCTTCGGATTCACGACGGCATCGACTAACGCCGACGCTGTGTTCGAGGACGCGACCTTGGCGGCGATCTTCATCGTGACGCGCCATCATTCGCACGCGGACATGGTCTGCCGTGCTCTCGAGACGGGGAAGGTCGTCTTCGTAGAAAAACCGCTAGCGCTGACTCGCGACGAGCTTGGCCGGGTCGTCGAGGTCATCGCGAACACGGGCAACGACCGGCTGATGGTGGGGTTCAACCGGCGCTTCGCACCATTGCTGACGCAGATGAGGTCACAGTTCGGACTCGCGAGCTCAACTTCGGTCATGCGTTACCTGGTCAACGCGGGACCGCTGGCCGCCGATAGCTGGTACGGGAACGACGCGCTGGAAGGATCGCGGTTCATCGGCGAAGGCGGTCATTTCATCGACACGCTGAGCTGGTGGGCGGGAAGCCTGCCCGATGAAATCTATGCCGTCAAGGGCCCGGAGAAAGACGACGTGCAGGTCACTGTGCGGTTCCAGAACGGCTCGAGCGGCGCCATCACCTACGTCACGGCCGGGAACTCGCGCTATCCGAAGGAGACGCTCGACGTCGCAGCCGGCGGCCGGAGCGCCAGGCTTGACGATTTCAGGAAATCCACGGTCTGGAGCGGACGGCGGCAGAGCACTATGCGGTCGCGAGGCGGCCAGGACAAGGGCCAGCGGGTCGAGCTGACCCAGTTTGTCGAGGCTGCCCTGAGTGGGGCGCCGATGCCCATCCCGGTTGAGTCCATCGTCGCCACCACCAGGGCGACGATCGCGGTGGGCGAGAGCCTGCTGAGCGGCCGCCCGGAGCACATGTGAACGCCACCCCGGCATCACGGCTCGGCTGGTATGCGCGCCGGGTAGCAAGGATGTCACCTGCCGAGGTGGCGTGGCGCGCACGCGACCAGGTGCTGCAGGCGGCGTGGTCCCGGCGGCAGGTGACGCGAGAACAACTCGTCAAGGTTGGGCCGCCGCCGCCGGGCGACCGCAGGTTCAGCGCTGTCTTGGCGCGGGAAACCGCTGCTCGAGTTCCCGAGGAGGCCAAGGCCGCCGTTCTGGCCAGCGCGGACCGGCTGTTGCGTGGCGAGTGGGAGGTTCTGGGCGTCGTACGAACAGATATGGTGCGGCCCGATTGGTTCCGTGACCCGGTGACCGGCCGCCGGTCCGATCCCGGCCGTTACGCCTTTCGTGTCGATCACCGCTCGGAGGAACAGGTCGGCAACGTCAAGCAGGTCTGGGAAATCTCGCGCATGCAGCATCTCACGCTGCTGGCGACCGCCTGGTTCCTTACCGGAGAAGACCAGTACGCCACCCGGGTGGCCGACCATCTCCGCTCCTGGTGGCAGGAGAATCCCTTCCTGTCCGGCGTTCATTGGACGAGCGGCATCGAACTCGGCATCCGCCTGATCAGCCTGGCCTGGATCCGACGTCTGCTTGACGACTGGCCCGGAATAGGTGACTTGTTCGAGCATGAGGCACTCGCTCTGCGGCAGATCCACTGGCATCAGCAGTATCTCGCCGCGTTTTCCAGCCGCGGCTCATCGGCTAACAACCACGTGATCGCCGAAGCCGCCGGGCAGCTTGTGGCTAGCTGCGCCTTTCCGTGGTTCCGTGAGAGCGAGCGCTGGCGACGCAAGTCTACTCTCCTGCTCGAACGAGAGCTCATCCGCAATACCTTCCCGTCGGGTATCGGCCGGGAGCTTGCCTCGGATTATCAGTGCCTCATCGCCGAACTCGGGCTCGTCGCGGCCGTTGAGGCTGAGGTGAGCGGTCATCCACTGAGCCAGATTACATGGGGACGGCTGTGTACGATGGCGGATAGCGCGGCGGCCCTTGTCGATGAGCGCTTGCGCCCGCCCCGCCAGGGTGATTCCGACGAAGGTTGCGGGCTGCTACTTGACGCGCCGGCATCTAACCGCTGGCCCTCGTTGCTGGCGCTCGCCGGTACGCTTGTCGGTCGGCTCGACTGGTGGCCCCAGCATCCAGATGACGCGGGCAGTTCGATTATCGGCGCCCTCATGCCTATTAGGCGTCCCATCGAGGGCAGGCCTCGTCAGCGGCCGTCGCGATTCGCTGACGCAGGAGTGACGTTGCTGCGCACCACCAGAGAGAATGAGATCTGGTGCAGATGCGACGGTGGCCCGCACGGCTACCTCAGCATCGCCGCGCATGCCCACGCGGACGCTCTGTCCGTCGAGGTCCGCCACGCGGGCGTGGACATCCTGGCTGATCCGGGCACCTACTGTTATCACGGCGAGCGCGCGTGGCGCTCTTATTTCCGATCGACGATCGCGCACAACACCGCCGAACTCGGTGGCCGGAACCAGTCCAGCGAAGGTGGCCCCTTCATGTGGGTGCGTCATGCACACACCCGCGAGGTCGAGGTAATCGATGACGGTGACATCGCCAGATGGACTGCCGAACACGACGGCTACGCCTCGCTTGACCCGCCAGCTATGCATCGTCGCTCCGTGCTGCTGGACCGGGCATCGCGCAGCATCGACATCATCGATGAGATCGAGGGCGGCAGTCACGACGTCCGCCTTGCCTTCCATCTCGGTCCCGAAGTTCAGGTGGAGCTCGACGAGTCATGTGCAGTCCTCCGCTGGCCCGGGGCATCCGCACCTGGAGTGGCGCGCCTGGAACTGCCTTCCCTACTCCGGTGGAGCCTGCATCGGGGTGAGATTGACCCCATTCTCGGCTGGTACTCTCCCTGCCTTGGACGTCGCGTTCCTGCCTTCAGCCTCCTCGGCTGCGGGCGCTGCGTGCCCGGCGCACCCCTGGCCACTCGCCTGGAATTCGTCGAAATCGGTACCTCGTCGAAAGCTGCCGTTTCCCGGCAAGCCGTATCATGGTGCGCATCCGACGCGCGGTTGAGTAAGGCGCCGGAGATCCGAGCGGAGGCCAGATGAACCAGCAGGCCCTGGACCTGCGGAGGTCCATCCAGATTGTGTGGCGGCACAGGATCCTTGTGGGTGTCGTGGTGGCCCTGGGTATCCTCGCTGGCGGTGCTTACGCCAAGCTCCACCCGCCGATGCTGACGAGCACCGCGCTGGTCGTGCTCCCGCAATCCCCGCAGAGTGCGCAGGGAACGGTAAACGGGGCGCCCGATCCCTATACGGCAACCCAAGAGGTGATTGCGGGCAGTAACGAGGTGCTTTTGGGCGCACTACCTCACGTCCGTCCGGCTATGTCCCTTGCTGAGCTTCGCCGCGAGGTTCAAATCGGCAGCCTGACGCCTTATGTCATTTCGATAAGTGCGAAAGGCATGGTCGCCGCCAGCACAGAGACAGCAGCCAATGCCGTCGCCAATAGCTATATCCACTATATCGATTCCGCAAGCAGCCCTGTCGGGCGTGTGTCAGCGCAATTGCTCGAACCGGCGACCAGTGCAACGGGGTTGGCGCCGCTAGAGCTACTCATCGTTGAGGCCCTGGTAGGCGCGGTAATAGGTACATTTATCGGAGCCATCATATCGCTTGCCATCAGCCGTACTGACCGGCGGCTCAGGGAGCGCGATGAGATAGCGAATTCCATCGGAGCCCCCGTACTCGCTTCGTTCCCCGTTGGTCACCCAGCCGACGCTGCGGGGTGGACCAAACTCCTGGAGGACTACAAGCCAGGAGCGTTGCACACCTTGCAGCTGCGGAGGGCACTGCAGCAACTGGGAATGGAAGCCGTCGATATAAACAATGGCAGTGAGGGCGGACCGTCGTCATTCGTCGTCCTGTCTCTTTCCTCTGATCCCGGAGCTCTCGCCCTCGGCCCCCAGCTGGCGGCCTTCGCCGCATCCCACGGGATCCCCACCGCCCTCGTCATCGGCCCACAGCAAGACCCGGACGTAACGGCCACGCTGCGAACCGCATGTGCCATGCCGCCGCTCGCATCTTCGAAACTGCGAGTCAGTGTCGCCGATGGTGACGTTGACGTGCCGCCAGACGCCGCGTTGACCGTGGTCGTCGCGGTCGTCGACAGCCGGAGCCCGCGGGTGCCTTACATGACGCGCACCACTGCGACGGTGCTAGGGGTCTCGGCGGGTGCGGCCACGGCCGAGCAGCTGGCCCGGGTCGCGGTGAGTGCGGCCGCCGACGACCGGGAAATCGCCGGAATCCTCGTAGCGGATCCAGAGCCGACAGACCGCACTACCGGCCGTATTACGCAGCTGCCGCGCCCGGCGCAACGTAGGCTGCCCACGCGCCTGAAGGGCATAACAACGGAGATAAGACGGTGACTGATAAAGACCGTAGGGTGGCATTGCGCAATGGGAATGGGATAGGTGAGTACGTTCCAGAGCGCCTATGGGGGCTTAACGATTTCACGACCGTCGAGGAATCATCGGCAGCCGATCCGACCGGAGGACTCGCCAGCCTGGGATTCATCGCAGCCGCCCTGAGGCGCCGTAGGCGGCTGTGGTGCACCATTGCCGCGGCTGGACTGTTGCTCGGTTGCGGGTTGTACCTCAAGTCTCCACCTGCCTACCAGGCTTCGACGTCGCTCCTGCTCACGCCCGGTCCTTACGAGAACATCAATACGGCGGCGAATAACGATCAGGCCATGGCGCAGACCGTAACGGTGGCTGGGCTTGCCGTGCACAAGCTGGGGCTGCAGCAAAGCGCTGGCAGCTTCCTCGCGACGTACAAGGTCACGGCTATCACCGAACGGGTGCTAGTCATCACGGTCAGTGCGCGGTCGAGCAATCAGGCGGTACTCGACGCGAGTGCCGTGGCCTTGGCGTTCCTCCAGTTCCGGGCGGAGGAGATGCAGACCGAGCAGAGGCTCGTGCTCGCGTCGCTCAACCAGCAGGTCGACCAGGCACAGCAGCAACTCAGCTCGATCAACGCGCAGATCAGCCAACTGTCGGGCCAGTCCACGTCATCCGCGCAGCAGTCGCAGCTCAAGAGTGCTCGGGCGGAGTATGTTCAGGCGAACAACGCGCTGTACGAGCTTCGGCAGGCTGCCATCGGCAACCAGACAACCAACGGGTCGGCCACTGCGGCGGCGGTGAAGGGCAGCGTGGTGATCGACGCGGCCGCTCCGCTCGCGCACTCGCGGCTGAAGCACCTGATCCTTGACGGTGCCCTCGGCCTCATCCTGGGGCTCGTCCTGGGCATGGGCTTCGTCGTGGTCCAGGCGCTGGTGTCCGACAAGCTACGCCGACGTGACGACGTCGCGCAGGCCCTCGGCACGCCCGTGAAGCTCAGTGTGGGCACCGTTCGGCCGAAGCGGTGGCTGCCTGGGCGCCGCGGGGAATCCGCCCGTGACACTGACGTCCAGCGGATCGCCGCGCACCTGGGTCGCGCGGTGCCGGGAACCTCCCGGGGCGTCGCCGCCCTGGCCGTCGTTCCTGCGGACCACCTGCAGGTCCCGGCGTTGTCCCTGGTGTCACTGGCCGTATCCTGCGCCGGGGAGGGCAAGCAAGTCGTCGTGGCCGACCTGTGCAGCGGTGCCCCCGCGGCGGGGCTCCTGGGGGTCAAGGATCCTGGGGTCCACGCGGTGAACGCGCACGGTATCAGCTTGGTCGTTGCGGTGCCTAAGCGCGATGACGTAGTACCCGTCGGCCCGCTCGACCGCGGATCGGCGCAGGCTCAGCGCTCATCCTTCGCTGAGGAGGTGGCTGCTGCCTGCGCCTCGGCGAACCTCCTGCTCACCCTGGCTACCCTTGATCCCTCGCTCGGCGGCGAGCACCTCGCAACATGGGCCACCGATGCCGTCGTCGTAGTGACCGCTGGGCGTTCGTCATGGACGAAGATTCATGGCGTAGCCGAGTTGGTACGGCTGTCCGGCACACGCTTGGTCTGCGCCGTGCTTGTCGGCGCCGACAATACCGACGAGAGCCTCGGCATGATTCCGACACCGGAAACGGTCTAGCGTCGGGTGTCGTTGATAATCCCGCAGATGCTTACCCAGGGAGTACACGATGGTAATGCGCAAGCTGCTGTTCCTGCTGACGCTGGCCGTGGCCCTCGGGGCCGTAGCGCCGGCGGTAGCGGCATCGGCGTCCCCGAAGCACGATCGGGTCACGGGCACCGGGACGCTAGGGCAGTTCGGTGACCCTACCGTGCACGTGAACGCCATCCAGACCGCGGCGGGCCTCAAAGGCGGATTCACCATCGCCTACCCGGACGGCACATTCGCCGCCGGCCTGGCTACCTGCCTGCTCGTCGCCGGGAATACGGCGTACATCACTAGCCGGATCATCAGCTCTCTCGGGCCGCGCCAGCAGGCGGAAAACTGGTTCTCTGGCGGCTACATCGTCATCGGCGTCCAGGACAATGGCCGAGCAGGAACCGCCGGACCAGACCTGCTGAACTTCTCTCCCGGCTTCGCGACCGATCCAGGCTGCGGACCGAACGGAGCAGCTACGCCAGTATTCCCGATCATAAGGGGCAACTACCGGGTGTTCGGCCACAGCTAGCGTTGATCAGGTATACGTCCGCTCACCGACTACTTGTTAGCTTGCGCTAGGACGGTGCCTGGCGATGGTTCGGTCCGGGCACCGGTTCGTCGCCCGGCGAGGATCAGCCGGCCGGAGCGCGGCTCATCGGTCGGCGCCCTGATGCTACGAAAGCTGAACGGTATCACCGCTGCCTTCTCGGCACTCTTATTCACATGGGTCCATGGCGAGCTACCCAGGTGACGAATGAAGGCAGGGAAGTAATGAAGGTAGCGGTGGTCGCTCCTGCCCGTGCCGGCACGGTGACGCCAGCCTGCATGGCCTCCCATGCCCATGACATCTGTCGTCACGAGATGCGCACCCGGGCGAGGTGGTCTTGAACAATTTGCTAGGCGGCCATAGTACGTCCATGCTCAAGGCACGAAACTCGAGTTTGCGGTCCGGAATCCTTCTCGACCGCGACGGCACGATCATCGTTGATCACGGCTACGTCGGCTCGGTCGACCGTGTCGAGTTCATCGATGGGGCACCGGGAGCGATCGCTAAGTTTAACCGGTCCGGTATTCCCGTCGCGGTGGTCACAAACCAGGCCGGCGTCGCGCGGGGGATGTACGGCATCGACGATGTCGTCCGGGTACACGAATACATCGCAGCCCGTCTGGCTGAGCACGGGGCGCACATCGACCTGTTCCTGTTCTCGCCCTATCACCCTGCGGGAGTCGTCGAGGCATTTGCCCGCACGAGTGAGGACCGCAAGCCGAGGCCGGGCATGGCCAAGGCAGCGGCGGCTGCGCTCGAGCTCGACCTGACCGCCTCATGGGTGGTGGGTGACCGGCCTGAGGATCTCGGCCTCGCGGAAGCGATCGGAGCATCCGCCATCTACCTGGGGCCTGACGACTGCCAGGTCCCGGGTGTCTGGTCGTTCCCGAGCCTCGCTGCCGCGGCCTCGTTCATTCTGGAGCGGATTACGGTATGAGTTCCGTTTACGATCTGCAGGCCGCGGCAGCACCGGCCCACAGCCCGGTGAAGTTCCCGGCCGCACCCTACGCGAGCCCGGCTTCGTATCTCGACGCCTACGCAGAGGAGATCGCCCGGGCCTGCAAAACCATCGACGCCGCTGCGTTCGACCGCGCGGCGGCAATCCTTCTTGAGGCCTATACACGCGATGCCCAGATGTTCTCATGCGGCAATGGCGGCTCGGCGTCGATTGCCAATCACATGCAATGTGACCACGTCAAGGGCGTCCGGACGACGACCGACCTTACCCCCCGTGTCCTGAGTCTCAGCACCAACGTGGAACTCCTTACCGCGATAGCCAACGACATGGGGTATGAGAACGTCTTCGTCTATCAGCTTCAGTCCCAGTCGCGGCCCGGTGATGTGCTCATCGCCGTCTCGTCATCAGGTCGTTCAGCCAACATCGTGCGGGCGCTCACGTGGGCCCGCGACAATGGCCTGCACACTATCGCGGTCACCGGCTTCGAGGGCGGCGCGGCCAGGACGGTGGCCGAGGTCAGCGTTCATGTCGACTGCACGAACTACGGCATCATCGAGGATCTGCACCAGGCCATCATGCACGCTTTGGCGCAGTACATCCGTCAGTCGCGGATGACCGGCGACACGATATCAGCGAGTGTGTTCTGAATCATGACAGTCCAGCCAAGCCTGGGTACGACACGAAGCAGGGCGCTCCGATGATCGTGGAACGAGACCGGCGGGCACGAATGCGGGTTGCGATCAACCTGCTGCCGGAAGACCCGCAGAACCCCTCGGGCGCTCACTGGTTCTGGACTCGGATGATCCCCGAGATGGCCAAGCGACTCGAACCCGGTGAGGAACTCCACCTGCTTGTGAGTCCGAAGTCACGGCATCTTTACCAGGGTTACGGGCCGGGCGTCTCCTACATCACCTATCCGTGGTCGAATGAACGGCGCGCAGCGCGCACGCTCAGCGAGCACCTCTACTCACCCCTGCGGCTGCCGCTCAGCGGCATCGACGTCTTCAACACCTTGATGGCGCCGCTCCTGAACATCCCGTGGTCGCTTGTCGTCCACATGAAGACGATGCACGCCTTCACCGCACCCGAGTCGCTCACCCCGCTGGCTCGTGCCTACCGCCGGATGAATTATCCGTACTCCGCGCGGGTCGCGGACGCGATCATCATCAACTCCGAGAGCTTGCGGTCCGAGATCCAGCGTTACATGAAGGTCGACGAACGCAAGCTCAAGCTGATCTACGAGGCGGTCGACCACGACCTGTTCAAGCCGGGCGACTCCGGCGCGGCGCGCGCCAGGGTCGCCTCAAGCGGCGTCACGAAGCGGTTCGTGCTGTTTGTGTCGTCGCTATGGCCATACAAGAACTGCGACGGATTGCTGAGGGCATGGGCGCTAGCCCGCGGTGAGCTGGGGGATCGCCAACTGGTTATCGTCGGCGGCGGACGCGACGAAGAGTACCTCGCCTCGCTGCGCTCGCTCGCAGACCAGCTCGGTATCTCGGGGGACGTCGTGTTTGTCGGCGGAGTTCCTCTCGAGCAAACCGTGCACTTCTATCAGGCGGCCGATGCCTTCGTCTACCCGTCACTCAATGAGACCTTCGGGCTTCCCATCCTGGAGGCCATGGCCTGCGGCTGCCCGGTCGTGACCTCTGACACCAGCGCCATGCCGGAAACCGCGGGCGGAGCCGCGGTCCTGTCCGATCCCAAGGACCCGGCGTCCATCGCCCGGGCCATCATCGAAGCGGCAGGGCCGGAGCGAGATCGCCTGCGCGCCCTAGGGCTCCATAGGGCCGGCCAGTTCACCTGGGGGGCGACGGCCGCGGGGACCCTCGACGTGTACCGCGAGGCCGCTGAGCGTCGGAGGGGGCGGCGGAAATGAAGATCCTCGTCACCGGCGGCGCGGGGTTCATCGGATCGCACACCTGCGACCGGCTGCTCGAACTCGGGCACGAAGTCGTGGTGCTCGACGCGCTGATCCAGCCGGTACACCGGAATGGGCGTCCCGCTTACCTGAGTTCAGAGGTCGACTTCTATCAGGGCGACGTCCGCAACCGCGACCTCGTCACGAACCTCGTCCGGCGTGTTGACGCCGTTTATCACTTCGCTGCCTATCAGGACTATCTGCCTGACTTCTCGCGATTCTCCGATGTGAACGTGGTGTCGACGGCATTGCTCTACGAGATCATCGTCGCCGAGCGCCTCGACATGGCCCGCGTGGTGGTGGCGTCGTCACAATCCGCGATGGGTGAAGGGCTCTACAAGTGTCCGGTCGACGGCGAACAGGTACCCGGAATGCGCCCGGAGAAGGCTCTCGCCGCGGGTCAATGGGATATCCCTTGCCCGGCGTGCGGCGGCCCGCTTGAGATGCAAGCCACGCCTGAAAGGATCTCCAATCCCCAGAACGCGTACGGGATGTCGAAGCTCGCCGAGGAGATGGTCGCCATCAACCTCGGCCGCCGGTACGGCATCCGGACGGCCGCCCTCCGCTACAGCATCGTCCAGGGACCGCGGCAGTCCGTCCACAACGCGTACTCGGGCGCGTGCCGCATCTTCTGCCTGAGTTACCTGCAGGCCGTACCGCCGACCCTCTACGAGGACGGCGGGGCGATCCGCGACTACGTCAACATCGATGACGTGGTGGACGCCAATACGCTGGTGCTGGAGGACGACCGCGCCATCGGGCGGGTCTTCAACGTCGGCGGCGGCAACGCGGTCACGACCCGGGAATTCGCCGACATCGTCATGCGTCACTACGGTTCCGGTCAGCCGGGCAAGGTGACCGGCGACTACCGCTTCGGCGATACCCGCCACATCCTCTCGGACATCAGTGCCCTGCGGGCCCTGGGGTGGGAGCCTAAGCGCACGCCGGCCGAATCGGTCGCTGCTTACGCCGCCTGGCTCGATGGCATGGACGGTCTCGACGGGGTACTGGCCGAAGCGAGCGCGAGGATGCGTGCCCTCGGCGTCGTCCGCAGGGCGGAGGCGTGAAGGCTTTCCTGCTCGCCGCGGGAGTTGGCAGCCGCCTGAGACCGATCACCGATGTCACCCCGAAATGCATGCTCATCATCGACGACCGGCCCCTGCTCGACATCTGGCTCGAGGCGTTCGACCGCGCGGGCGTCGACGAAGTCCTGATCAACCTTCATCACCTGCCGGACGTTGTACGCCGTCACATTGCCGCGCATACAAGGTCGCCAACGGTCCATACCGTCTTCGAACCGGAGTTGCTCGGCAGTGCCGGCACGCTCATCGCCAACCGGCAGTGGGCCGACGGTGACGAATTCTTCCTCGCGTGCAACGCCGACAACCTGACGGATTTCGATCTTCGATCGCTCATCGAGGCTCATCAGGAACACGGTGCGATTGCCACCCTGGCGGTGTTCCACTCGCCGGACCCGTCGGCCGGAGGCGTCGTGGAGATTGACGCCACCGGCCAGGTCATCGGGTTCGCGGAGAAGCCGAGCCAGCCAGTTTCTGACCTGACGAATGCCGGCATGTACGCCTTCCACCCGAGCGTGCTGGACGAAGTCGACGCCATGCCGCCGAACGACATCGGCTATGACCTGCTGCCACGGCTGGTGGGCCGAGCCCGGGCCGTGCCGGTCGAGGGATACTTCCGCGACATAGGGACGCCCGACGCATACCGACTAGCACGTGAGGAGTGGCCCGTAAGGGCCGGACGATGATCATCACCCAGACGCCTTTGCGTATCGGCCTGCTCGGAGGAGGGACCGACCTGCCCGACTACTATCGGGAGCACGGCGGCCGGGTCCTCAACTGCGCGATCGACAAGTACATCTACGTCATCGTGAAGCAGCGCTTCGACAACGAGATCTACGTCAACTACTCAAAGAAGGAGATCGTCTCACGGATCGAGGACCTGGAGCATGAGCTCGTCCGGGAGGCCATGCGGATGACCGGCGTCGTCGAGGGCGTCGAGATCACCACGCTGGCCGACATCCCGTCAGCGGGCTCCGGTCTCGGGTCGTCGTCTGCGGTCACCGTCGGCTTGCTGCATGCGTTGTTCGCGTACCAGGGACGGCAGGTATCGGCGGAAGAGCTTGCCGAGCGTGCATGCACGATCGAGATCGAACGGTGCAGAAAGCCCATCGGCAAACAGGATCAGTACATTGCCGCGTTCGGCGGGATCCGCGACATCCGGTTCGGGCCGGGTGAAGAGGTGGTCGCCGAGGAGCTGGGCCTCGCCGCTGCCGAGCGGCGGGCTCTCCAGCACCAGATCATGCTCTTCTACACCGGCATCACCCGGAGCGCGAACTCGATCCTGGCCGAGCAGAACGCGAACATCGCAGCGACCCAGGTGCAACTGCACCTCCTGCGTGATCTCGCAGGCTTCGCCGTTGACCGGCTGCGCAGCGGTGACGTGGACGCAATCGGAGCCGCGTTGCGCGAGGGCTGGGAGGTTAAGCGGAAGCTGGCGTCGGGAGTGTCGAACGACCAGATCGACGGCGCGGTCTCCAGGGCGCTCGATGCGGGAGCGTCGGGCGCCAAGCTGACCGGTGCCGGGGGTGGCGGGTTCCTGCTCGTTATCTGCCCCATGGAGAAGCAGAGCGCCGTGCGGCAGAGCCTGGCGGACATGCGGGAACTGCCGGTGAAGCTGGATCGCCTCGGCTCGCGCGTCGTGCTCAACGTGCTGCGCGATATCTGGGGTTGAACCCGTGGAACCTGCAGACCCGCACTTGACGCGGCAGTGATCTCGGGTTAATAGGCTGCCGCTACAGGATCGACATCAGCACGGAAATCACACGCTCCTGCTGCGCCGCGGTGATCTCGGGGAAGAGTGGCAGGCTCAGCAGTTCTCGCGCGGCGCGCTCGGCGACGGGGAACGCGCCCTGGGCATACCCCAGCCCGGCAAACGCGGTGGTGAGATGTATCGGCACCGGATAGTGGATTCCCGCGCCGATACCAGCCGCGTGCAACTCCTTGAGCACGCGATCCCGGTCCGGCACCCGCACCGTGTAAAGGTGCCAGACATGCTCGTTGCCGTCGAGCGTGCGCGGCCGGACAATGGCGTCGCAATCGGAAAGCAACTCGTCGTAACGGGCGGCCGCGGCCCGCCGGGCGGCATTCCATCCGGCCAGACGCCGGAGCTTCGCCGACAGCACGACCGCCTGCAAGGTATCTAGCCTGCTGTTGACGCCGAGCACCTCGTGTTGGTACTTCGCTGGCGATCCATGATCCCGGATCATTCGCATCCGTGCCGCCACATCGGCTGAGCCGGTAAGCGCCGCCCCCGCATCACCGTAGGCCCCCAGGTTCTTGCCTGGGTAGAAACTGGTGGCCGCGACGTCCCCAAGGGCCCCGGCGCGCGTCCCGTTCCGCCGGGCCCCCTGCGACTGTGCCGCGTCCTCCACTAGCCGAGCACCGATTCGCCTCGCCAGCGGCAGCAGTCGTTCGACCGGGGCGGCCTGACCATAGAGATGCACCGGTATGATCGCCGCAGTGCGCGGCGCCACCGCAGCCTCGACGGCATCGGTGTCGATTAGATACGTGTCGTCATCGGCGCAGTCGACAAGCACCGGCGTGGCCCCCGCGCGGGAAACGGCCTCGGCGGTCGCGATGAACGTGTTGGCCGGAAGTATGCATTCGTCGCCGCACCCCACTCCAAGCGCCCGCAGCGCGATTTCGATCGCGTCAGTCCCGTTCGCCATCGCCACGCAATGTGACACGAGAATGAATTCAGCGTATTCGCGCTCGAATGCGGCCACCTGTGGACCGCCAATGAACGCCGTCTGGGCAAGAACTTCCTGCCAGCCCTCGGCAACCTCGTCAGCCACGGCCGCGTGCTGAGCGCTCAGGTCGACAAGCGGAATCGAGGTCATTTCAGAGCCCCTTTACGGCTTCTGGGCCCGTTGCGTTGGGCACCCGGTCATGTCCACCGCTTTATGACCGCTGCCCCGTGATAGTACACGACACGGGCCCTGGGCGCCAAGATGGTCCGGCAGGTGGCACAATATCTTCTTCATTGTACATGACCTGGCCCATAACCCCCATTCGCTTACACCGTACCGGCCCGCGGAGGTGCGCGAGTACCGGGGCCCCGGGGTTGGGTCAGGCCGGAAGACCGAACGACATCCGGCACCCTCTAGAATGCTGCCATGCGGCGCTATACCCGTCGCCGCTAAGACTGACATCCGCGCGATGGCCACGACGTCCCGTGGGGCTGGGCGAGGATGGCGTTGCAGCACGCAGACAACCCAGCGAATGGGGTGCTTACATGACGCATGATATGCGGCCCGGCCTCGATCCTCGGCGGCTCATCCGATTGATGAGCACGGCTATCGACCGGTGCCGCCTAGACCTTTCGGGACTCACAGTTCTGACTGAGGCAGCTAGCGGAGCATACGTAGTAACACCCGTCCTCGCGGCCATGGCGGGCGCAGACGTCTACGCGCTTGCGGCGGGAACGGCCTACGCGTCCAGTGAGGAGATCCAGAAGCTGACCGTCGAGCTCGCCCGGCTAGGAATGGTTATAGACCGGATTCAGCTGGTATATAGCAAAGACCCTACGATCGTGGGCGCAGCCGATATCGTCACCAACAGCGGCCAGGTCCGTCCTATCGACGCGGAGATGGTAGCTCACATGAAGCCATCCTCGGTGGTCCCGCTGATGTACGAAAGCTGGGAATACCGGCACACGGACGTCGACCTGCAAGCCTGCCGGGCTCGCAACATTGTGGTCGCTGGCACCAACGAGCGGCACCCGGGTGTGGACGTATTTTCGTTCCTGGGCCAGATGGCCGTGATGCAACTTCACGACGCAGGGATAGCAGTGCGGGGAAGTCACATACTCCTGCTGTGTGATAATTCTTTTGCGCCATTTATCATGCACGACCTCAAGAACGTCGGCGCGGATGTCACGGAGCGACGTCGGCTGACCGCAGATGCGCTGTCGCCGCATTGCGACGCTGTCATCCTGGCCATGCAACCGCGAGAGGCACCTGCATTCACTGCCGGTGACGCGAGACTGCTGAGTCACAAAGCGCCAGGCGCGGTCCTGGTCCAGTACTGGGGGGATGCGGACCGTGCGGCGCTTGCCGCCGCCGGGGTACCTGTATGGCCAGCCGAAGCGCCCCGTGCCGGTCACATGGGTATTCTTCCGTCCGCTATAGGGCCTGAGCCGATCGTCCGGCTCCAGGCCGGAGGACTCAAGGTTGGCCAGATCCTGGCACGGGGTCTGGATAAGGCATCCCCGGAGGAGCTTGCCTTCGTCCAGGTACTCTGAGCAATGCCTATGTCCGGCGGGGAGAAAACTATGGATACGGTTCTGCTACTCGGGACGGGACCTACCGCCCTGAGCGCCCTGGAATCGCTGGCGGCAAGATTCCGGGTCGCCGGTCTGGTCCGCGACGCCCGCGGGTCGCCCGGAGGAAAAGACGAAGTCGTGGAGCGCGCCCGCGCCCTGGAGGTGCCGGTATTTTCCGATCTCAGCATCGAAGGCGTCGAGCAGGCGGTTATCCAGGGCCGCCCGGATTGCACGGTCGTGTCATCCTATGACCGGATCCTGCCCGGCCGGGTTCTGGGCCGTTGCCGGTTTGTGAACGTACATTATGCCCCCCTGCCAGAATATCGCGGGCGCGCAAACGTTAACTGGGCCATCATAAACGGCGAAACCAAAACCGCGATCACGATACACGTTATGGCGCCAGGCCTGGATGCGGGTAACATACTGTACCAGCATCCAGTGCCCATTGGCGCTGATGACACTGTTGGGGATCTCTACGCCAAGCTGAACGAAGTGCAGCGCGAGGTGCTCGGCAAAACTGTCGCCCGCTATATATCCGGGTATGAGGGCGAACCTCAAGATGAGGCGGCTGCCACATATGGATGCACCAGGGTTCCTGGTGACGGCGAGATTAAATGGGTATCCTCAACCAGGCAGATATATGCGCTCGTCCGGGCGCTGGCGCCGCCGTATCCGGGAGCGCATACCTATCTGGAAGGGCGTCGCATTACCATCCTCCGGGCCTCACCGCAAGCGAATGCGCCACGTTATGTCGGCCGCGTTCCTGGGAGGGTGGTAGGCCGGTCGCGCCAAAACGGCCACGTGGACGTGCTTACTGGCGATGGCGTGCTCAGAATCCACGAAGTAGTGGCGGGCGATTCCGTTGCGGGGCCAGCCTCGGCTTTCATAGGATCAACCAGGCAGACGCTTGGCCTGGGCACCGCCGATCTTCTCGCGAGGATCGAATTGCTAGAGTCGCGACTTAACCTTTTGGATGGTAAAGGCCACGACTCCGCAAGCTGACATCATGACCGGGCACCAGCACGGGCAGCATGCCGCCCAGCGGCGGCAATCACCGAAACGACGATGTCTTGCTCCGATTCGGTCAGCTCGTGGAACAGCGGCAGTATCAAAGTCCGGGCTGTTAGCCGCTCGGTTACCGGGAGCGGGTGCCGCGCAGAACCCTCGTACGCGGGCTCAAGATGGGCGGCCATGATGCCGCGCCTGGCCGAGACACCAGCCTCGGCCAGGTGCTGCAACAGTTCGTCGCGGGAGACGGGGAAGTCGTCCGCGAGCAGCACCCAGAACGACTGGTAGTTCGTGGTGCCGTATCCGGGGTCCGTGATGGTCCGAACGCCCGGGATGGCAGCCAGCAGCTGCTGGTAGCGATGCGCCAGCACGCGGCGCCGGGCAATAAGCCGATCGAGCTTGCTGAGCTGGACCAAACCGACCGCGGCCTGTATGTCGGTCATGCGGAAGTTGAACCCCAGCTCCGTATAATGCTCCATCACCGGCTGGCGGCTGGCGTGGCGTGCAGCCGCGCTGAGATCCATGCCATGCTCGCGGAGCCGGCGCAGCCGGGCCGCGACATCGGAGTCGGGGGTCACGAGCATGCCGCCTTCGCCCGTGGTGAGCAGCTTTCGCGGGTGGAAGGAGAAGGCAGCCAGGTAGGCGCCCGCACCGACCGGCCGACCGCGGTATACGGAGCCGACTGCGCAGGCGGCATCCTCGACCACCGTGATCCCGCGCGGCCCGCAAAATGCACGCATCGCGTCAAGATCGGCCGGGACACCTGCCTGGTCAACGAGGATCACGGCCCGCGTGCGAGAGGTCAGACAAGGCTCTACTGTGGCCGGCGTGAGGTTCTGGGTAGCCTCGTCAACGTCGGCGAAAACCGGCACGGCTCCGACGTAACGCGCGGCGTTCGCGGTGGCGATGAACGAGAGTGACGGGACGACAACCTCGTCACCCGGTCCGATCCTAGCAACCACGAGGGCCAGGTGCAGGGCCGCGGTGCATGAGGAGACCGCGACCGCGTGGTCGGCGCCCATTGCTGAGGCGAACGCCTGCTCGAACTCCGCCACCCGGGGACCTTGTGCGATCCACCCGGAGGTGACCGCCGCGGCGGCGGCCGCTGCTTCCTCCGCGCCGAGCCATGGGCGCATCACCGGGATCATCGTGGACCTCGCGGACCGTACACCGGGATCATCGTGGACCTCGCGGACCGTACATCCGCGGCGATAGCCGCACCTGGACCACCGTCACCGTCTGCCGCTGCCTCGCTCTCACCGCTCGGCTTCCGCCCGTCGTTGCTCTCGCCACCATGTCACCAGCCGCCGCAGGCCCTCGTCCAGACTTATCTCTGGCTTCCAGCCGAGGCGCTCAGCGGCTCCCGACACGTCAGCCAGCCGACGGGTTACCGCGTTCACGCCGCGGGGCGGCCCGAACTCCAGCGGCAGGTCACTACCCATCGCGCGCAGCAGGGCCTGGGCGAGCTCGGTGAGGCTCGTCTCGGTCCCGCTGCCGATATTGAAGACCTCATCGGTCACGTCAGCCGAGGCGGCGAGCAGGTTGGCGCGCGCGATGTCCTCGGTGAAGACGAAGTCCATCGTCTGCGTGCCGTCGCCGAGGATGAGCGGCGGCTGCCCCGCCTCGATCCGCTCCATCCACCTGATGAGCACCTCGGTGTAGAGACCATGGATGTCCATCCGAGGGCCGTACACGTTGAAGTAACGTAGCGCCACGTAGTCGAGGCCGCGCATCGCGTGGAAACTGCGGAGCAGACCTTCGTTGAAGGTCTTGGCCGCGCCGTACAGCGTGTCGTTGGCGTAAGGATGATGCCGCTCAGACGTCGGGAATTGCTCGGCGAGCCCGTAGACCGAGGCCGACGACGCGGCGACGACCTTGCGGACGCCCGCGTCCGCGGCGGCCTCGACGACTTCATAGGTACCGTCGACCAGGACCTCAAGGGCGAGCCTAGGCTGGGCAGCGCACTGCGTGATTCTTATGGCCGCCTGATGGAACACCAGGTCAGTTCCGGACATGAGAGCGGTGACCAGGCCGCGGTCGCGAATATCTCCCTCAACGATCCGCACCTTGCCTGAGCTGAGAACGCCGGCGAGGTTCTCCCTACGTCCGCGGACGAAGTTGTCCAGGACGACGACCTCGCCAGCACCAGCCGCGACGAGCTGGTCCACGATGGTGGAGCCAATGGTGCCCGCGCCGCCCGTGACAAGGCAACGCTGTCCCCTGATCACTTGCCTGCCTCCATATTCACCGGAATCCTGGTACCTCCATCGTCGGCGCTCCGCGTTGCGGCTTCGAGAAGCTCAAGGACGCGTACGCCCGCGCGGGCATCGGTGAGCGGCGGGCGCCGCTCTGCGATCGCGCTGGCGAATTCGGCCAGCACAGAACTGAGCGCCTCTCGTTCCGGGAGAGCAGGGACCTGAATGTCGCCGACTCGGTAAGAAATGAGGGCCTGCCTGCGGTCGTCGGGCGCCAGCGAGCTTCCCGGGATCCGATCCACTCCCCGATCATGGAGCATGAGCCGGGCAGCCGGGTTCATGTCGTCCCACACTATGGTGCGGCGTGAGCCGCCGAAGACCGTGGTGCGGATCTTCGTGGGACTGAGCCAGTTGACGTGTATGTGGGCGAGAGCGCCCGTAGACAGCCAGACCGACAGGTAAGCGACGCAGGCACGCCCGTTGCCGATCGGATCACCGGTGTGGGCCGCCACCGCGATAGGTCTCACGTCTTCCGGCAGGACGAAATCCAGGATCGACAGATCGTGAGGGGCCAGATCCCAGAGCACATCAACGTCGGGCTGCACTAGCCCGAGATTGATCCGGACTGAGTCCACGAACTGGACCTCGCCGATCTCCCCACCACGGATGAGCTCACGGATCCGCCGCACTGCCGGCGTGTAGCAGTAGGTGTGATCACACATGAGCACCAGCCCGGAACGCTCCGCCAATCCGGCCAGCTTCACCGCTTCGGAGACCGATGAGGTGAGCGGCTTCTCGACCAGAACGTGCTTGCCCGCCTCGAGGGCGGCGCGTACAAGGTCGAAATGGGTGGCGGCGGGTGTCGCAATCGCCACGGCGGCCACCGCCGGGTCGGCGAGAACACGCTCGTAAGATGCGGTGGCCTTAACGGTCGTGTAACGCCCGAGGACCGCCTGTGCCCGCTCCTCGTCGAGGTCGCACAGCCACTCCAGCTGGAGCGCGGGAGTGGCGATTGCGGTCCGGACGAGGTTCGGCCCCCAGTAGCCGGCGCCAATCACCGCAAGCCCGATATAAGACATGACCTAGCTTCCCCCTCGTCTACGGTGCAGTGGTCGGTGAACGAGGCCTACCCAGTACTAGATCCTCTGCAGCTGATGCATGATACGTCCAGCCGTCCGGCCGGCCATGTTTCACTCAGCGTCACCGGATGCCAGCCCCTCTCCGGTGTACAGATAGCCGCGCCGGAGAGACCGCTGTCCAGGTCAGCAACGCCGGGGCCATTGGTCAGGCAGGCATCACTGGGTTCGGTCCCGCGAACACCCCCCGTCCCTGGCAGGTGTTTCGCCCCTTTGCGTGCTGAGGTACCGTCATGGGTGATGCGACAGGAGGGGACCGCTGGGTGACTTTCACGTCTTCGTGCTTCCAGTCAACGCCGGTCATCGGCGGATCAGGCAGGTGCTCCTGGCCCCTGCCTGAGAATTAGTCATCCGATGTCCAGCGCGCCGACGCCCTCATCCAGCAAGGTATCTGGTTTTAGGCGGTCGTCCCCGGGAGATTCGCCGTCACTGTCTGCGAGCGTGCGCCGGGGGGCTCTCTGGAGCATTTTGAGCACGCTAATACTGCGCTTGTCTAATGTCGCTATTACGGCCGTTGTCGCTCATATTCTTGCTCCCCGCGACTTCGGTGTGTTTACTGTAGCCCTGACCGCTTATACGATTATATTTAGCCTTAGTGAGTTCGGTGTCGCTTCCTGCCTAGTTCGGGCGGACCTGGATATAGATGCCATGGCTCCAACCATGGTTACCGTCTCGTTGGTAACAAGCGCAATATCTGGAGAGGCGATGGCCGTCTTTGCAAGACCCATTGCCACAGCACTGGGGTCAGCAGACGGCGCCGAACCTGTCAGAGTAATGGCGCTCGCGGTACTTATCAATGGCCTCTTCGCGGTACCCGGTGCCCAGCTAACGCGGGACTTCAAGCAGAATAAGCTCTTTTTGGCTAACGTCATAAGCCTGGTGCCCTCCACAGCTGCGCTCCTCCTCTTGGCGAAATCGGGGAGCGGAGCGATGGCTTTTGCGTGGTCCAGGGTCATCGCCCAGTTCGTTATGGGCTGCGTGATGGCTGCGTCTGCGCCGAAGATCTATATGCCTGGTTTCTCCCGCAGTGCCTTTTCTGTACTCTTCAGGTTTGGTCTGCCTCTCGCCGGCGCGAATATCATCAACTTCATACTCATCAACGTCGACTACGCATTCGTTGGTCATCTGATGGGCGCGGTTGCACTCGGCGCATACGTACTGGCCTTCACTATAGCGTCCTCGCCGGGTCTGCTCCTCGGTAATGTGATCAACAGCATAGCAATGCCTGCCTTCTCCCGAGTCAAGCACGACCCCACTCTCCTGAAGAATGCGTTGTCTAGTGCGTTGCGCGCGGTCTCGCTGATCCTAATGCCGATGTGCGGCCTGATGATTGCACTCGCTCGTCCACTTGTCTTGACCTTGTACGGGGCTAAGTGGGCGGCCTCAGCTGAGGTGCTCTCGATCCTCTCCCTCTACGGAGGGATTTCCATTATCTGCATATTGTTCGCAAACATGCTGACAAGCCTCGGTAAAGCGAAATTCACTCTCGTCGTACAGATAGCCTGGCTTGGTGCGCTGGTACCCGCGATGGCGCTTGGCGTACACCGGAACGGCATTGTCGGCGCTGCCATCGCTCATATAGCAGTCATCGGGCCACTTGTACTGCCCAGTTACCTGTTCGCCTTGAGAAGGGCAACCGGTGTTCGTTTCACCGTGCTGGGAAAGGCGGTCTTGTTCCCGCTTCTGGCTGCATCCGCAGCGGCGCTTGCGGCTAGGAGCGTGGCTTCGCAGTTTGCCAGCCCGCTGACACAGCTGGTGACCGGCCTTGCCGTTGGTGGCCTGATTTATGTGGTTGCGGCTGCTCCGCAAGCTGCCGTATTGCTCAGTCAGAAGCAGACTGAGAAGCTGCGTGCGCTGCGCCTTTTCCGGCTTTACGACACCGTGGCCCGGATGGCGGGACTACCGATAAACGGCGGACCTGAGCACCGCGACAGGGGCGGCAGGCACCGAACGCGCAACACTGGCAGCACTTGGCGGCCCGGGTCGGCGAGTGCGACGCTCGCGCTTCCTTCGGCTAGCGAGCGTCACGGCACCGATCCCGGCCAGGATGCCGCGACCGTGGTCAGGGTAACCGGACTGCTGCGTCCCGAGGCCCGCGTGGTGCCGTTCTGGCCGCGCCCGGAACTGGATGAGCTGCTCAGATGGTGCCGCGCGCCTGGGCAGGTCGCAGTGCGGCTGGTGACGGGGGAAGGCGGGGCGGGCAAGACGCGGTTGGCCGTTGAGCTCGCGCGGATCCTGGAGGACGACGGGTGGCAGCCTCTATGGGGGCCGCCGGGGGCAGAACCCGAAGCTGTGAGCGCAGCTCGGCGGATCGCGCGGCCAATAGTGCTGCTGGTGGATAACGCCGAGACGCGGACCGGCATGCTCGGATTCCTCACCGATGCGGCTGGCGGCCTCGGCGGCCCCGACCTGCGGGTGGTTCTGCTGGCCCGCAACTCCGGGGAGTGGTGGCACAAGCTGGTCAACGGCGCCGACTACCGGCTCGGTGAAATGCTCGCAGCCGCGCGGCCGATCCGGTTGGGCACGGTTCCCCGCGGCGCCACTCAAACCGAAGTGTTCGATGCGGCGGTGACCGAGTTCGCGGCCAGGCTGGGCGTCGCCCGCCCGGCCGCCAGGCTGACTCTGTCCGATCCCGAGGCCGCGGTTTTGGTCGTGCACGCGGCCGCCTTGTCTGCCGTCCTCGATCACATCGAGGGTGTTGCCGACGAGCATCCTCGCAGCAGGGCCGATGTGCTGGAGAGCCTACTGCGGCACGAGCTCAGGTACTGCGCGCAGGCGGCCGCGGCATGCGGCCTCGATCTCGATCCCGGCGTGCAACGGCGTGCGGTCGCAGCAGCATGCCTGATCGGGGCCGACAGCGAATCGGCCGCGGCTGGGCTGCTGCGCCGCCTGCCGGACTTCGCCGAATCGGCCGAGCGGCACGGCCAGGTGGCCCGCTGGCTACAGGATCTCTACCCTGGACAGGCCACGGCCGGCCGCGGGGCGACGGAATGGCTCGGCTCGATGCGCCCGGACCGGGTGGCCGAGCACCTGATCGTCGGCGAGTTCGCCGCACAACCCGGCTTGATCCCGGCTCTGTTTACCGGGCTAGATGAATCCCGTGCTAAGAAAGCGCTAACGGTGCTGGGGCGGGCCGCGCCCCACTACCCTGACGCGGTGCCGCTGCTGGCCTGCGCGCTGGCCGCCGACATCGAGCATCTGGCGGTTCCCGCGCTTTCGGTCGCGGTCGAAACCAATCCCGTGATGGACGGGCTGATTGCCGACGCCGTCGCCGCCCAGGCGATCCCCGCCCAGGCGCTGGAACGCATCGCCGCCGTGATTCCCTGCCATTCCCTCGCGCTCGCCAAAACCGCCACAATCGTTCTTCAGCGGCTGGCGCGAGCTGGCCAGGACCACACCGGGCCCTCGGGGTCCCTGGGGTCCCTGGGGTCCTTGGGGCCGACCCGGCGCATAGCTGCCGAACCCTAACGAGCCTGGGCGTTATACGGATGCCCGAAGCGCCAGAAAAGGGGATGGCTGCGTCACCAGTTCGTTACCTAATTTGCGTATCTACCAGGACCCTTCGCGGTTCACCTGGAAAACACAGGTAACGAAATTTGTCCGTGGGGGGACCGAAATGTCAGTCACCGGGCTTCATGCATCCCGGATCGCGGTGCCACGCTTGGTCCTCGGCCTCCTACTTGCAGTGGTCCTGAGCCTGCTGTCCCTGGCCACCGCACGGCCCGCTGCCGCGGCCAGCCCGTGCGGGCCGCCGGTGACCAGCGTGATCGCCTGCGAGAACACACAGCCTGGTGACCCAGCCAGCGACTGGCAGGTGAACGGGATCGGGGACTCGACGATCCAGGGCTTCGCCACGTCGATGAGCGTGAACGTCGGGGAAACCGAAAACTTCAAGATCAACACCCCGGCGAAGGCGTACCACATCGACATCCTGCGCGTGGGGTACTACCAAGGCAACGGCGCCCGCAAGGTGGTCCCAGGGCTGCTTCCGACCGCTTCGCTTCCGCAAACCCAGCCTGCTTGCAAGAACGACGCCGCGGCCACCGGGCTCATCGACTGCGGCAACTGGGCCGTGTCGGCGTCGTGGGCTGTGCCGAGCACCGCGGTGTCCGGCTTGTACCTCGCTCATCTGGTCCGCAATGACACGGGTGGCAGCAGCAGCATACCGTTCGTTGTTCGAAACGACGCGAGCCATTCGGACATCCTGTACCAGACCTCGGATGAGACCTGGCAGGCTTACAACAGCTACGGCGGCAACAGCCTCTACCAGTGCGGGTCCAACTGTCCCCCCGGGAGCCCCGACGCCTACAAGGGCGCCGCCAAGGTGTCCTACAACCGGCCGTGGCACACCCCGCTCGACGACCAGGGCCACGACTGGTGGACGTACGCCGAGTCCCAGATGATCCGCTTCCTTGAGGCCAACGGATACGACGTGAGCTACACGAGCGGCCTCGACGTGGCAACCCGCGGGTCGCTCCTGGTCAACCACAAGATCTTCATGTCAAGCGGCCACGACGAGTACTGGTCGGGCGACCAGCGCGCGAACGTCGAGGCCGCCCGCAACGCGGGTGTGAACCTGGCGTTCTTCAGCGGCAACGAGGTGTTCTGGAAGACGAGGTGGGAGCCGAGCATCGACGGCTCGAACACCGCGGGCCGGACGCTGGTGGCCTACAAGGAGACGCATTACAACGCCCCCACCGATCCGCAGGACCCGCCCACCTGGACGGGCACCTGGATGGATCCGCGGTTCAGCCCGCCGGCGGACGGCGGGAAGCCGCAGAACGCGCTGACCGGGCAGTTGTTCGTCGTCAACTCCGGCACCACCGACATCACCGTGCCCGCGCAGTACAGCAAGCTCCGGTTCTGGCGAGGCACCCGGGTGGCCACCCTGGGGGCCGGGCAGTCAACCACGCTCGACCAGGGAGTCGGGGACCTCGGCTATGAGTGGGACGTGGACGCCGACAACGGGTCCCGGCCCACCGGGCTCATGGACATGTCGTCGACCACCCTTTCCAACGCGCAGGTCTTCATCGACTACGGCGGCAACCTCACAAACCAGACCACCACCCATCACCTGACCTTGTACCGTGCCCCGAGCGGTGCCCTCGTCTTCGGCGCAGGGACCGTGCAATGGGCGTGGGGCCTGGACAACGGGGGGACGACGGCCAGCACCGATACCGCCATGCAGCAGGCAACGGTGAACCTGTTCGCCGACATGGGCGTGCAGCCGACGACGCTGATCTCCGGCCTCACCGCCGCCACGGCGTCGGCCGATACCACCGCGCCCACGTCGACGATCAACGCCCCGGCTCAGGGCGCCACATTCTCTGACGGAACGGCTGTGACCATCAGCGGCACCGCAACGGACTCGGGAGGCGGCGTGGTCGCCGGCGTCGAGGTCTCGACCGACGGCGGTACGACCTGGCATCCGGTGACCACGATGTCCTCGGCGAACACGTCGGTGACCTGGACCTATTCCTGGGTCGCCCACGGGAGCCCCTCGGCGACCATCAAGTCCCGTGCCGTCGACGACAGCGGCAACCTGGAAACCCCGGCGGCGGGCACGACGGTCAACGTGAACTGCCCCTGCTCCATCTGGGGCGCCAGCAACACGCCGCGGACTGCCGATTCCGGTGACGCCTCGGCGACCGAGGTGGGCGTCAAGTTCAAGGCGGACACCTACGGCTACGTCACCGGGCTCCGCTTCTACAAGGCCAGCACCAACACCGGGACGCATGTCGGCAACCTGTGGACCTCGGGCGGCCAGTTGCTGGCCACGGCCACCTTCACAGGCGAAACCGGATCCGGCTGGCAGCAGGTGAACTTCGCCCAGCCGGTGGCGCTGGACAAGAACACCACCTACATCGCATCCTACTTCGCCCCCAAGGGCCACTACTCGCAGGACAACGGGTACTTCTACACGAACCCGGAGCTCGCGGCCCCCTCGATCGGCAACGTGGACAGCCCGCCGCTCCACGCGCTCAGGAGCACCAACGGCGTCGTCAACGGGGTGTTTGCGCACTCCGCCAGCAGCACCTTCCCGACCAGCGCCGGTGACGGTTCGAACTACTGGGTGGATCCCATCTTCGCCCCGCAGAACTTCACCACGCCGCCCGGGCAGGTCACCAACGTCAACGCCACCGCGGGCTACGCCTCAGCCAACCTCAGCTGGAACGCCCCGACGTCGGGCGACGCGGTGACCACTTACACGATCACGCCGTACATCGGATCAACCGCGCAGACCCCGACCACGGTGACCGGTAACCCGGCGCCGACCACCGCCGTGGTGTCCGGTCTGACCAACGGCACGACCTACACGTTCACGGTCACCGCGTCCAACCCGGCGGGCTCGGGTCCGGAGTCCGCGCAGTCCAACGCGGTCACGCCGTCCGCGAGCATCGTGCATGTCATCAACGGCGGCTTCGAGAGCGGGCTGACCGGGTGGACGGCCGGCGGCACGGCTACACCCGTCGCCAGCACCAGCCAGGTCCACTCCGGCAGCGGCTCGGCCTTGCTCGGCATGGTCCAGCCGGCCATCGCGCCCGCCGGAGACAGCAACGTGTCCCAGACGGTCGCCATCCCCTCGTCGGGCACGACGACCCTGAGCTTCTGGTACTGGCCGGCCACGGTGGACGACCTGTGCTCGGGCAGCGCCTGCACGTTCGACTGGCAGGAGGCCCAGATCCGCAGCACGTCCGGACAGACGCTGGCCAGCGTGTTCAAGAGCAACTCGAACGCGCAGAAGTGGACCCAGGTCAGCTTCGACATGACGCCGTACGCGGGCCAGAACGTCGTGCTCTGGTTCAACGTGCACCAGGACGGCTCGAACCCGCCGGATGACACCTGGACGTACCTGGACGACGTGACGCTCTCCCAGCCATCGGTGCCCGGGGCGCCGACCGGGGTCACCGCGACCGCGGGCAACGGGTCGGCGACCGTGAGCTGGCTCGCGCCGACCAATACCGGCGGCAGCGCGATCACCAGCTACACGGTGACCCCCTACATCGGCTCGACCGCGCAGACGCCGGTGAAGGTCACCGGCAGCCCGCCAGCCACCTCCACCACGGTGACCGGGCTTACCAACGGCACCAGTTACACGTTCACGGTGTCGGCGACCAACTCGAGCGGTACCAGTCCGGCCTCGGCCCCGTCCAACGCGGTGACCCCGAGCGCGCTGCCCGGGGCGCCGACCGGGGTGACGGCGACCGCGGGCAACGCCTCGGCGACCGTGAGCTGGACGGCGCCGACCACCACCGGCGGCAGCGCGATCACCAGCTATACGGTGACGCCGTTCATCGGCTCGACCGCGCAGACGCCGGTGACGGTGTCTGGCAGCCCGCCGGCCACCACGACCACGGTGACCGGGCTTACCAACGGCACCAGTTACACGTTCACGGTGTCGGCGACCAACGCGAACGGGACCGGTCCGGCCTCGGCGCCGTCCAACGCGGTGACCCCGTCCTCGGCCCCGGCCGTGACCGGCGTCACGCCGAGCCAGGGGGCGACGAACGTCGCCGTCTCGGTGGCGCCCACGGCGACGTTCTCGCAGGCGGTCGTGCCTAGCACGGTGTCGTTCACGCTCAAGGACTCGGCGGGGAACACGGTGGCCGGCTCGGTGACCTTCGACAGCACCAATACTGTGGCCACGTTCACCCCGGCGAGCTCGCTGGCGTCGAGTACCACCTACACCGCCACGGTCTCCGGGGCGCAGAACAGCTCCGGCGTCGCGATGAGCAGCCCGTTCTCCTGGAGCTTCACCACCGCCGGGCCCACCTGCCCGTGCAGCATCTGGCAGAACGGGACGCCGTCCGGCGCGGTGGACGCGAACGACACCAACGCGGTGAACCTGGGCCTGAAGTTCCAGGCGAGCGTCAGCGGGTTCATCACCGCCGTCCGGTTCTATAGGGAATCGGACAACACCGGCACGCACATCGGCAGCCTGTGGAGCTCCACCGGCACGCTGCTCGCCAGCGGCACGTTTAGCAACGAGACCGCCTCGGGCTGGCAGGAGCTGGACTTCTCCACCCCGGTGTCGATCACCGCCGGGACGACCTACGTGGCCTCGTACCACACCAACACCGGGCACTACGCCCAGACCTCGAACGGGCTGGCGTCGGCGGTGACCAACGGGCCGCTGACGGCGCTGGCCAGCGGCGGCGTCTACGCCTACGGCTCGGGTAACGCCTTCCCCTCGAGCACGTTCCAGGCCTCCAACTACTGGGTCGACGTGGTGTACTCGCAGACCGCGGGCGCCACGCCGCCTGCGGTGACGACCGTCACGCCGAGCGCGGGGTCGACTGGTGTCCCGGTCTCCGTCGCGCCCACGGCGACGTTCTCCCAGGCGGTGGTGCCCAGCACGGTGTCGTTCACGCTCAAGGACTCGGGCGGTAACACGGTGGCCGGCTCGGTGAGCTTCAACAACGCCAACACGGTGGCCACTTTCACGCCCGCGAGCTCGCTGGCGGCTAGCGCCGGGTACACGGCGACGGTGTCTGGGGCGCAGAACAGCTCCGGCGTCGCGATGAGCAGCCCGTTCTCGTGGAGCTTCACCACCGGCGCGGTGTCTCAGTGCCCGTGCAGCATCTGGCAGAACGCGGCGCCGTCCGGCGCGGTGGACGCGGCCGACACCAGCGCGGTGAACCTGGGCATCCAGTTCCAGGCGAGCGCCAGCGGGCACATCGTCGGCATCCGGTTCTACAAGGAAACCGACAACACCGGCACGCATATCGGGACCCTGTGGAGCTCCACCGGCTCGCTGCTCGCCACGGGCACGTTCAGCAACGAGACCGCGTCGGGCTGGCAGGAGCTGGACTTCTCCACTCCGGTGGCGGTCACCGCGGGGACGACCTACGTGGCCTCGTATCACACCGATACCGGGCACTACGCGATCACTTCGAACGGGCTGGCGTCGGCGGTGACCAACGGGCCGCTGACCGCGCTGGCCAACGGCGGTGTCTACGTGTACGGCTCTTCGAACGCCTTCCCGTCGAGCACCTTCAACGCGTCCAACTACTGGGTCGACGTCGTGTACTCGACCCCTTGACGGGGCGCTGCGACAGGAACGGAGCATGAATTGAAACGCATTATCCTTGCCGCGGCGAGCGCTGCCGCCATCGGGCTGACCGCGTGCAGCAACGGTGCCGCGCCCGCCGCGGCGCCGGGAAACGCACCCGTGCCCGTCAGCTGCGCTCAGCAGTACCAGACATGGGAGCACAGCCGGGGGACGGGGCTTGTCGCCACCCTCCATGCGGTCAGCGTGGCGAGCACGGCCGGGAATGCCAAGGTGCTCACGGCCACGCTGAAGAAGGCCCGGCCGGCCGTTGCCCGGGCCACCCGCTATCCGGTGCCAGCCTGCGCCGACCCGAGGGGGTACTGGAGCGTCCTGCTGATGCACGTGAACGCCGCGGTCGGCAGCACCGGCTCGGCGTCGGGCGCGCGGGCGGCGTTGAAGGGCGTCCCCGCAATCGAGAAACAATTGACGGCCGAACTCCGGGCCATCGTCCCGGTGGATTGACGGGCGCCGGGAATCGGCACCCGAAGCACATCATTATTGTCATCCGGATTGCGCACCAGCGCGTCTAATAGGGAAGGCATCTGGCTGCACCCCTTCGACGAGCGCTGAAGGGGTGCTTTTAAGGGCACTGCGGCATCGACGCATTTGCCGGCCGGGTGCGGGGAGGGATAGAGGGATAGTGAGCAAGGCGGCAGCGCGCGCAAAATCCGGGAGAGCGATTGCACGCATCGCAATCCTGAGCCCGAGGCGATTCCTTGGCCTGATGGCCGTCATGGCCCTGGTTGCGGCCTGCGCCCTGACGGCGCGCGCGCCCGCCGCGTCGGCGTCCTCCGCGGCCGCGCAGGACTCTTCCTCGTGCGCCAACCCGGTGGCATGCGAGAACCAGCAGCAGGGAACTCCGCAGTCAACCTGGGACGTCACCTCGGGTGCCAGCGCCACCATCGAGGGCTTCGCCGATCCGTTCAGCGTCAACATCGGCCAGTCGATCAATTTCAAGATCAAGTCGCCCGCGTCGTCTTATGCGATAGACATCTACCGCATGGGCTACTACGGCGGAGACGGCGCACGCCTGGTCACCAGCATCACGCCGGACATTGCGGTGTCGCAGAGCCAGCCAATCTGTGGCACCGGCACCGGCACCGACACCGACACCGTGACCGGCTTGGTGGACTGCGGCAACTGGAGCGTCTCCGCTACCTGGAACGTCCCGGCGACGGCGGTCTCCGGCGTGTACTTCGCCCGCATCTACCGGACCGATGGCACCAGCGGCGCGAACCAGATCCCGTTCGTGGTAACCGACAACTCGAGTCACTCGGACATCGTATTCATGACGTCCGACGAGTCCTGGCAGGCCTACAACGACTGGGGCGGCTACAGCCTGTACGCGGGCCACGCCACCGGGAGCCCCTGGTGCTGCAGCTGGCTTGACCCTGGCCGCGCGGTGCAGGTCAGCTACAACCGCCCGTTCGCGACCCGCTTCGATACCCCGGGCGGGCAGGACTTCTTCTTTTCCGCCGAATTCCCGATGATCGGGTTCCTGGAGAAGAACGGCTATGACGTCAGCTACGTGAGCCAGTCCGACGTGGCCGCGTCTGGTGCCGCCTCGATGCTGGAGCAGCACAAGGTGTTCCTGAACGCCGGGCACTCGGAGTACTGGGACGCCGGTGACCGGGCCAATGTCACCGCCGCCCGCGACGCTGGGGTGAACCTGGCGTTTTTCGCCGGCAACCTGATGTGGTGGAAGACCCGGTGGACGGCGAGCCAGCACGGTAATGAGGCCTACCGGACCCTGATCACATATAAGGAAGGTATCGACACCACCCAGAGTGATCCTACTGACCCGCCGACCTGGACCGGGAACTGGCGGGATCCGCGGTTCAGCCCGCCCGGCGACGGTGGGCAGCCGGAGAACGCCCTGACCGGCCAGCTGTGGATGGTCAACTGCTGCTCGTACGCCGACCAAGTGCCCTCTGCGTACTCCAATTTGCGGATCTGGCGAAATACCGCCGTGGCGAACCTGGCTTCCGGCCACACCTACACGATGCCGAGTGAGACGCTGGGCTATGAGTGGGATGAACCCGTCGATAACGGGTTCCAGCCGGCCGGCGAGATCGACATGTCGAAGACATGCGAGGACGTGTCGCAGTTGCTGCTTGACCTCCGTTCAACCGTCGGCCCTGGCCACGCCTGCAATAGCATGACGCTGTATAAGGCTGCGAGCGGAGCGCTGGTATTTGACGCGGGCACCGTTCAATGGGCGTGGGGCCTTAACTCCGATCATGATGGGAACTCGACTCCTACCGACCCGGTGATGCAGCAGGCGACGGTCAACCTGCTCGCCGACATGGGCGCGCAGCCAGCGACGCTGGACTCGAACCTGAAGCCGGCCACGGCATCCACCGATTCCACCCCGCCGACATCCGCGATCACCTCACCGTCGGCAGGGGCCACGTTCGCCAACGGCGACACGGTCACGATCAGCGGCACCGCCACCGATTCGGGCGGAGGGGCGGTCGCTGGTGTCGAGGTGTCAACCGACGGCGGCTCGACCTGGCATCCGGTGACAACCATGTCCGACGCCGGCACCAGCGTGAACTGGAGTTACACCTGGTCAGCAGCTGGGTCAGGATCGGTGACGATCAAGTCGCGTGCCACCGACGACAGCGGCAACACCGAGATGCCCGGGGCGGGCGTATCCGTGACCGTCAATTGCCCGTGCGGTCTGTTCGGGAACGACTACACGCCCGCTGTCACGTCTCATAGCGATACCGGGGCGTATGAGCTCGGCATGAAGTTCCAGTTGAGCGTGGCGGGCTGGGTGGCCGGCGTGCGGTTCTACAAGGGCACCGGCAACGGCGGAACGCACACCGGCTCGCTATGGACGTCTTCGGGCACGCTGCTCGCGACCGGAACGTTCACGAACGAGACGGCCACCGGCTGGCAGACCATGCTGTTCACCAACCCGATCCAGATCAGCGCGAACGCGACCTACGTCGTGTCGTACTACGATCCGCAAGGCCACTACGCCTTTGAACAGGATTTCTTCGACTGGCCGCTGAACACCCCGCCGCTCACCGCCCCCAAGACGTCGTACCTGGATGCCAACGGCGGTAACGGCGTGTTCAATGCGGGCGGCCCCGGGTTCCCGTCGAGCACCTTCAGGAGTTCCAGCTACGGCGTCGACGTGGTCTTCGACACGACACAGCCGGCCACGCCGCCGGCGGTGACGGGTGTGACGCCGAGCGCGGGGTCGACGGGTGTGCCGGTGTCGGTGGCGCCCACGGCGAC